>Ga0123355_10005330_pt1 | contig 18786 bp, 23 predicted proteins | sample TergutEmb28metaG_3_FD_89872 | JGI IMG/M metagenome (GOLD analysis project Ga0123355, IMG submission 89872) | Embiratermes neotenicus P1 segment gut microbial communities from Petit-Saut dam, French Guiana - Emb289 P1 | ecosystem: Host-associated > Arthropoda: Insects > Digestive system > Gut ... | reverse complement strand
CCATGGTCTACGTGACCAATTGTTCCAATATTAACGTGAGGTTTACTACGATCAAATTTTTCTCTTGCCATATTCTTTTCCTCCTAATTTTCTATACAAGCAATATTTTATCTAATTCTTGAATTAAATTCAAGCATTATCTTAGTTTACGCTGTTTTTCTTTACGATTTCTTCAGCGATTGATTTTGGTACTTCTTCGTAATGATCTCTAAACATTTGGAATGTTCCTCGACCTTGAGTGTTTGATCTTAAACTTGTTGCATAACCAAACATTTCTGAAAGCGGTACCATTGCGCTTATTGTTAAAGCAGTTCCTTTCGATTCTTGACCTAGAGGTTTTCCTCTTCTTGATGTTAAGTCTCCCATAACATTACCCATATATTCTTCTGGTACGTCAACGTCAACTTTCATAATAGGCTCAAGTAGAACTGGTTTACATTTATTTTTCGCTTCTTTTAGAGCCATAGATGCTGCAATCTTGAATGCCATTTCTGATGAGTCAACATCATGGTATGAACCTTCAAATAATGTAGCTTTAACATCTACCATTGGGTATCCCGCAAGAATACCTCCTGCTAATGCATCTTGTAATCCTTTATCAACTGCTGGAATATATTCTTTCGGAACTACACCACCAACAATTTTATCAACGAATTCATATCCATTTCCTGGATTCGGTTCGAATTTAATCCAAACATGACCATGTTGCCCACGACCACCTGATTGTTTAATGTATTTTCCTTCACAATCTGATGCTACAGTTAAAGTTTCTCTGTAAGCAACTTGTGGACGACCAACATTACAATCTACATTGAATTCTCTTCTCATTCTTTCAACTTGAACTTCTAAGTGAAGCTCACCCATTCCTGAGATAACTGTTTGACCAGTTTCAACATCAGTTTTAAATCTGAAAGTAGGATCTTCATCTGCAAGTCTTTGTAGTGATGTTCCCATTTTGTCTTGATCTGCTTTTGATTTTGGTTCGATTGCAATATCAATAACTGGTTCTGGGAAATCCATACCTTTCATGATAACTGGATTTTTTTCTTCACATAAAGTATCTGCTGTTGTTGTTGATTTTAAACCAACTGCTGCTGCGATTTCGCCAGTATATACTTCAGATATTTCTTTACGGTTATTGGCATGCATCTGTAAGATACGACCAATTCTTTCTCTTTCACCTTTTGTTGAGTTCATAACATATGAACCAGATGTTAATTTCCCAGAGTAAACTCTGAAGAAAGTTAAACTTCCGACAAATGGGTCAACTGCAATTTTAAACGCTAAAGCTGTAAATGGTTCATTATCACTTGGAGCTCTTTGTACGTCTTTTCCAGTTTTAACTTCAATACATTCAATTGCATCAACATCAGTTGGTGCTGGCATGTAATCTAAAGTTCTGTCTAATGCAAATTTAATACCAATATTTGATTTTGCACTACCGCACATTGTTAAGAATAGTTGAGCTGATACAACACCTTTACGGATTGCTGCTTTAATATCAGCCATTGCTAATTCTTTTCCTTCAAGATAATCTTCCATTAATTTATCATCAAAGTTAGCTGCTTCTTCAATTAGTTCTGTTCTCTTAACTTCAATAAGATCTACTAAATCAGCTGGAATTTCAATTTCTTTATTAGTTTCGTGTGAGTCTCCTTCAAATTCATAAGCTTTTCTATCTAAGATATCAACAAAACCTTTGAATTCGTCTTCAGCACCAATTGGCCAAGCAATTGGGAATGCTTTAACACCAATTCTTTTTTCAACTGAGTCAACAGCAAAAGCATAATCAGCCCCAATTCTATCCATTTTGTTAACAAAGATCATTCTTGGAACTTTGAAGTCTGTTGCCTGACGCCAAACTGTTTCAGTTTGTGGTTGCACTCCCATACTATCTAAAACACAGATAGCACCATCTAGTACTCTTAAACTTCTTTGAACTTCAATTGTGAAGTCTACGTGTCCTGGTGTATCAATAATATTGATTCGGTGATCGTTCCACATTGCAGTTGTTGCTGCTGATGTAATTGTGATCCCTCTTTCTTTTTCTTGATCCATCCAGTCCATTTGAGCTCCACCATCGTGAGTTTCTTGAGTTTTATGAATGATTCCGGTATGAAATAACACTCTTTCAGTGAATGTTGTTTTACCAGCATCAATATGTGCCATAATTCCGATATTTCGGACTTTATCTAATGTAACATCTCTTCCCATAAAATCTCCTTACCACTTAAAGTGTGCAAATGCTTTATTTGCTTCTGCCATCTTGTGAGTATCGCTACGTTTTTTAGCTGCTCCACCTTCGCCTTTTGAAGCGTCGATTATTTCATACGCAATATTTTCAGCCATTCCTCTACCATTTCTTAGCCTAGCATAATTTACTAGCCAACGAAGTGCTAAAGTTTGCTGTCTTTCTTCGCGTACTTCAAGTGGAACTTGAACGTTTGAACCCCCAACACGACGAGCTTTAACTTCTAAAGCTGGTTTGATATTTTCCATGGCTTTTTCGAAGACTTCCATCGGTTTTTCATTTGTTTGTTTTTCAATTATATTAAATGCCTCGTATAAAATCTTTTCAGCTGTACCTTTTTTACCATCGTTCATGATAGCATTGATTAATTTTGTTACAACCTTTGAATGATATACAGGATCCGGTAAAACATCACGTTTTTCCGCACGTCTTTTACGCATATTTTCATCCTCCTTATTTTATTTTTATAGTCCGAAAGCTGTTTGGTTTAATGCTTTCGATTCTTGTAAATGTTGTGCAAGTCCTCTTTGATAAATATCCATTAACTGAGGACGTAATCTAATTAAGTCCCCATAACCAATATCTGCGATTTGTTGCACTCTTTCAAGGGCTTCTAATTCTTCATTAGTAAGTTCTTGAATAATTTGTGCTATTAATTCATGATTTCTCATCTTTATTTCCTCTTGGTAGACTTATTATTTAGGTTTTTTAGTTCCGTATTTACTGCGTCCTTGTTTACGATCATTAACACCTTGAGTATCTAATGTACCACGGATAATATGATAACGAACACCAATTAAGTCTTTAACACGGCCACCACGAATTAAAACTACACTATGCTCTTGTAAGTTATGACCTTCTCCTGGTATATAAGTATCAACTTCTCTACCATTTGATAATCTAACACGCGCATATTTTCTTAACGCTGAGTTTGGTTTTTTAGGCGTTTTAGTACCAACACGAGTACAAACACCTCTCATTTGCGGATGATTAGTATTTGTTGCTTTTCTATCTTTACTGTTAAATCCAACGTTTAATACTGGACTTTTTTTCTTTTTTGTTTTAGCTTTTCTTTTAGTTTTTACTAATTGGTTAATTGTAGGCATGTTTTTGCTCCTTCCTATGCGCACACATCCAGGTGTGCTGTTTTTACCATAAAATCAAGTTCTACCAGGGCAGAACTTAAATTTAAATGCATGATTAATATATCATCTTATTATATGCATGTCAACGGTTTTATTAGACTATTTATCAGCTATTTTACTACCATGCTCTTTCTAAAAATAACTCGTCAAATCCGCGGGTAGTATAATCTTCGCATTTAATATATGATCTGAAGGTGTGACTTCTACCTCTGGGGGTTGCTAAAACATAGCCAACACAACGCATTAATTCTTCATCAATTCCTTCAATTAACTCTTGTTGGATTAAAGTTTCTTTACTAACAACTGATTCGCCGGTTAGCCTTTCGTTAAACATTTCAAAATATTCTTCAGCAGCTAGTCTCATTGTTCTTTCTAAACTAAAGTAAATGCCATGTCTTTGAATATTGTGCCATCCAATAAAGGTAAGTCCTCCGACCATTAATATCATTAATAATATCCATGTAATAAACATCTTTTTCATATCATTACCTCAAATTTATTATATAGGATATCCTTTTATCATGCAAATAAAAAAGGAATCTGATGATTCCTAAAATACTTAAGCTAGTTCTACAGTTGCGCCAGCTTCTTCTAATTTAGCTTTAAGTTCGTTTGCTTCATCCATTGGACAGTTTTCTTTAACATTTCCACCGTTGTCAGCAATTGCTTTAGCTTCAACTAAACCTAAACCAGTAATTTCTCTAACGATTTTGATTACGCCGATTTTACCAGCACCTGCATCTTTAAGGACTACAGTTTTTGTGCTTGGGCCTTCTTCAGCTGCTCCAGCAGCTGGTGCAGCAGCTACCGCTACAGCACTTGGATCAACACCAAATTCCTCTTTCATTGCATCTACTAGTTCTTTAACTTCAAGCATATTCATTTCTTTTAAAGCTTCAATAAAGCTTTCTTTTGTTAATTTTGCCATTATATTCTTCCTTTCTTTTTATTAACTTTCTTGGGTTGCTTCTTCTGCTGGAGTTTCTTCCGCTTCAGGAGCAGTTTCTTCAGTAGTTTGAGCTACCTCTGTTGGTTCTTCAGATTTCACTTCTTCTGCTGGAGTTTCCTCTACTTTTGAAGTTTCTACTGCTTGACCATCATTTAATTGTTCAGCATATAAATTTAAGCCGATTGATAGATTTTTTACGTGTTCTATCATACCACCTGCAAGCATAGTAAGTAAGCCTTCCATTGATGGAATATTTGCATATTCTTCAATAGTATCTACATTAACTGTATCACCTTTAATAATACCTGCACGAATATTTAAGTTTTTGTTATTTTTTGCAAAAGCTGCTAATTCTTTGATTGATTCTAATAACGTCTTACTAAATAAAATTGCATTTGGGCCGTCAAGGAATTCATCTAAATCTAGATTAAGTTCATCTAAAGCACGTTTTACTAAAGTGTTTTTATAGACTTTTACTTCGCCATCATTTTCTCTTAATTTTCTTCTTAAACTACTTACATCTTCAACGGTTAAACCTTGATAAGTAAATAGAATAACTGTTTCGCTACTTTTAATTTTATCAACAATAGTTGCGACAGTTTCTCTTTTTAAATTAAGATTTTTTTCACTTGCCATATTTCCTCCTTACATATTTTTATAAAAAAACTTTCCCAAAGGAAAGTTTTACTTAAATATTCTTAAGTCTATACTTCCCTCGGTAGGATGATTAAGCTGTTTAGCCCCTACTGTCTTCGGTTAAATAAAAGTTTTTTTATTCATTCATATTATATTATACTAGTTATTAAATGTCAAAAGAATTTAGATTCAACTTAATTCCAGGACCCATAGTGGTTGAAATAACTGCGTTTTTAATGTATTTACCTTTAACGCTAGTTGGTTTCGCTTTAACAATGGTATTAATAAAGAATTCAAGATTTTCTAGTAATGCTTTTTCGTCGAATGATACTTTTCCAATAATTGAGTGTACATTACCAAATGAGTCAGCACGATATTCAACCATACCACTTTTTACATCAGCAACTGCTTTTGCTGGATTTGGTGTAACGGTTCCAGTTTTAGGGTTAGGCATTAATCCTTTTGGTCCTAAGACTTTACCAATTTTACCAAGTGTAGGCATCATTTCTGGTGTAGCAATGATAACATCAAAATCAAACCAGTTTTCATTAGCAATTTTATCAATTAAATCTTGCTCTCCAACAAAGTCTGCTCCTGCTTGTTTTGCTTCTTCGGCTACTGCTCCCTTAGCTAAAACTAAAATTCTTTTAGTTTTACCAGTTCCTTTTGGTAATACAATTGATCCTCTTAATTGTTGATCTGCTTTTTTAGTATCAATTTTTAGATTCATTGCAATTTCAACGGTTGCATCAAACTTAGTTGTACTAGTTGCTTGAACTAATTTTATTGCTTCTTTCAATTCATATGCTGTATTTTTATCAACTTTACTTGAAGCTTCCACATATTTTTTACCTTGTTTTTTCATCTTTTTCCCTCCAATCGTGGTTTATTAGCGGATATATTTTATTTTTATTCTGAGTCTTCTTCAGATTTTTCGCCGATTACTTCAACTTCTGCTGAAGCGTCTTCTGCCATGCTAGCTTCCATTTCTGCAAGTTCTGCATCACGTTTAGCCATTTCTTTTTCTGCTTCTAATGCTTCGGCTGCTTGAGCTGCTAATTCTTGATCATTAACACCTCTAATAGCAATTCCCATATTACGAGCAGTTCCCTCAATAATATTCATTGCTGCATCAACATCATATGCATTTAAATCTTGCATCTTAGTTTCGGCAATCTTTTGTAAATCAGCTTTATCAATTGTTGCTGCAATCTCGTTTGCACCTTTTGCTCCAGCCTTTTGTATTTTAGCTGCTTTCTTTAATAAGAAGGCTGCTGGTGGAGTTTTCAGTACAAAATCATAACTTCTATCATCATAAAGACTAATTTCAACAGGTAATACATCACCCATTTTATCTCTTGATGCTTCGTTAAATCTTGTGCAGAACTCTTGTAAATTAATTCCTACTGGTCCTAAAATAGTTCCAACCGGTGGAGCCGGTGTTGCTTGGCCAGCAGGTATTTGTAACTTAATTTTTCTTACGATTTCTTTTGCCACGAAAAACACATCCTTTCAAATATTTATTTCGCTTAGTGGTATGGGCTAATCCGCATTTCCCTTCCACTTGCTTGCATTTATAAAATATATAACTGCATCTAAGATAATATCACATCTTTATGCATATTTCAACGTAATTATTTACTACGTCCAATTCTATTTTCTGCAACAAGTCCAAAGGCTTCATGCATTCTCTTTACTGCATTATGCATTATGTTCTGAATTTCAGTTGGAATTTGATATCCTTGATCAGGATAATTTCGACCAATTTGATTAATAATGCCTAAAAGATAATTAATTTCTTCATATAATCCCGGTTCAAAAGTTTTTAAGATTGCTAAATCTTTTTTTGCTTTCTTAGTAATTAAAGCTCCCGTTTCATGCATAGTTTCACAATGAATATTAATACCACCAATCGTTTCTTCAATATAGTGATACTTTAGAGGATTTTTCTTGCTAACTGAATAACCCATCCAATCTTGCTTTTTAGAATCATAAATAGACATTAGTTTTTGCTTAGCTACTGCTTCACTTTCTGTTTTAAATTTAATAATTGGCTTTATAATAAAAAAACCCTTCAAATATTTTATAAGACTTAATCCCATTATGTTTCACTCCTTCTTGTTGTTTAAACAGTTAATATAATAACAAAGAAGCAGAAAAAAAGGAAGAATTTCTTCCTTAAATTTTACTAACTTGAAATAATTCAACTTCGACAGGGGTTTCTTGACCAAATAAATCAATTAAAACATTTAATCGACTATTATCTAAATCTAGAGAATCAATAACACCAGTCATTCCCTTAAATGGACCATCAACAAGAGTAACTTTAGTGCCTACTGATAATTCAGTATCAACATCCATTCTTGTCATTCCCATATTTGATAAAACACGATCAATTTCTTGTGGTAATAGAGGTGTTGGTTTGGCTCCTTTTCCGCTCGAACCGATAAAACCAGTTACACCAGGAGTATTACGAACAATATACCAAGCTTCGTCAGTCATTGTCATTTCAACTAAAATATATCCGGGGAACATTTTTTTCTTTTTTTCTTTAATACTTCCATCTTTCGCAGTTTCTTGAACAGTCTCTTCTGGAACAATAATTCTAAAAATAAAATCTTGAAAGCCCATTGACTCAGTACGCATTTCTAATTTTTCTTTAACTTTACTTTCATGCCCACTATAAGTGTTAACTACATACCATAGTTTTTCCATTACCCTAGTGTCCCCCTTAACCATGTAAATAAAGCATCTAAACCAAAGAAATATAAACCAAAGATGATAATAAACAGCATAACTGCTATTGTATACTTCAGTAATTCTTTTTTATCTGGCCATTTGACTTGCTTTAATTCTCCTGAAATTTGTTGAATAAGATTTTTATCTTTTTTTACTTTATCCATCATTAACCCTCCACAATAATTCAAAATAAAAACACCTAATGTGTTTGCTGGTTTTAATATAACACAGTACATAGGTATTTGCAAGTATTTTCAAATTATGTTTTTAAGGTTTTTTGCTTGTTTCTAAGCATAACTAAAGCTTTTTCAGCTCTGGTTATTCTGGTTGCTTCACCTTTTGCTCCACCAACCCAGTTACAATATCCTTTTTTATAACCATCGCTTAAATTTTCAAAAAAAGTTTTAGCTTCTTCTTCATTTGCTAATATATTGATTAATTCAATTGGTATTATTATTTCACTTTTTTTATTACTCACTATTTACCTCACAATAAATCTTTTATTTTAGTTCTAATTCTTTGAATTGAATTATCAATTTGCTTTGGTTCTTTATCTAGTATTTGAGCGATTTGTTGATAGTTAAAATCATTAATTAAGAGTTCATAGACTTCTAATTCTAATGGCGATAAAATGGTTCTGATTTTTACTACTAATTCCTCATATCGCTCTTTATTTTCAATTTTAAATAAAGGATCAGATGTTTCGTCTCCAATTAATTCATTTAACGGCTTACTGAACGCTTCATATTCATAATCTAAACTATAACTTTCTTGTTCTTTTTTATTTTTAATTGAGTCAGCTTTACGAATGCAATTTTGGATTTTGCGCTCAACAACTAAAGTAATAAAAGTTGCTAATGAAGTATCTTTTTCTCCAGAATATTTAAAAAGTGCATCAGTAAAAGCGAGTAAAGCTTCTTGTCTTACTTCTAGTTGATCCATACCTAAGACATAAAATGATTTTTTATATTTATTCATAATAATATCAATTATGTAATTATATTTCTCATAAATTAAATCCTTAGCATCCTCATCGTTTTCTTTAACTAGCATGGTTAGCTCAATATCATTATATTCCATTACTATCACCAATTCCAAACAAGAGGATTCCCGCAGCTACCGAAGCATTTAGACTATTTATTTTCCCCTTCATAGGTATTGAAATAATAACATCACTCGCTTCTTTAACTAATCTACTAACTCCATTACCTTCACTCCCAATAACTAAAACTTTTTTATTGGCATAAGATACCTTGTTATAATCTTCTCCATCAGCTTCGCCTGCATAGATAAAATATCCATCATCTTTTAATTTATTAATTGTATTAACTAAATTGCTCACTAAGATAATGTTAACATTTGCTAAAGCACCACTACTTGTTTTCATAACTGTTTCATTAACACTTACACTACGATCTTTAGGAATGATAATATTTTTTACACCTCTTGCTTCACTTGAACGAATAATCGCGCCAAAGTTATGAGGGTCTTCTAGATGATCTAAGATTAATACTAATTCATCTCCATTAATGTCTGAAAGAGTCCCGTAACTATAATCGTGGATATCAACAATAATTCCTTGGTGATTTGTTGCCATTTTATCCATTAAATGCATATCGGTTAAGATGTATTTTAAATTCTTACTTTTAATAAAACTCATGATTTTTTCATCACGAAAGTTTTTACTTAAATATATTTTTTTAATTTTAGTAACATCTAATTCATTAAAAACATTTTTTCCGTATACTCTCATTTGGCACCTACGACTTCTTTCATTATTTCTTTTAATCTATTTTTTTCATTTAAATAAAGATATCCAATCAAACATTCAAAACCAGTTGCTTTCTTATATGTAATGATATCAGTTGATTTAGATTTATGACTAGACATGTTGCGTCCACGATTAATAATATCTTTTTCTTCATTAGTGAAGATATTTTTATTTTCTAATTGCTCTAGAATTCTTCTTTGACTAACCGCACTAATATATTTTAAGCTTTCATTTTGTAAATCATTTACTTTGGCAAATCCTTGATTAATTAAAAATTCTCTAATATATAGCTCATAAACTGCATCGCCCAGATAAGCTAAAACTAAATTATTCATGCTTCCACATCCGCCCAAAATATAACATACTTTTATTTATTTGTAAAATAACAAAAATTATAAATTTAATTAAGTATTTTTTATAATTTATAAAATCTTTAGGTCTTTTTTTACTAAATATAAAAATTTGTTAACAAATATTCATATTTAACGTTTTGACTAACATTTATTGTTAAGATAGAAAAAGCTGACATAGAGAATTTCTATATCAGCATCATCCCACTTACTAAATGGGCATTTTATTTTTTTTATTAATTGCTTTCGCTTTTACTCAAGTTCCCTGCATCACATCGGTTCCCGAAGCTATCAATAAAAATACTCTCTTTATAAACCGCAATAATTTCGCAATAGTTAGGACATTTTTGACATTCAACGGCTTTAGTTTCAAAGGTAACATTAATCATATTGACATCAAATAGTCTTTCTTCTTTGTTTTTGCTGGCTAGAATTGCAATACCAATAGCGCCCATTAAGTGACCATGAGGATCAACAATTACTTCAGTTCCTAAAGCTTTTTCAAAGGCTTTTACAACACCTTCGTTTTTACTAACACCACCTTGGAAAACCACTTTAGCTTCGATTTTTTTTCCTTTTGCAACGTTATTTAAGTAGTTATCTGCTACTGCATTACATAATCCTGCTACAATATCTTCTTTTTTATAACCAGTTTGAATTTTATGAACTAAATCTGATTCAGCAAAAACAGTACATCTTGCCGCTAATTTAGCTGGATTCTTTGATGAAACAGCTATTTTTCCAAAGTCTTCGATATTCAAATCTAATCTTTTAGCTTGGCTTGTTAAGAAAGCTCCTGTTCCAGCAGCGCATAAGGTATTCATAGCATAGTCAGTAACAATTTTATTTTTTAATAAAATTATTTTTGAATCTTGGCCACCAATTTCTAAAATAGTTCTTACATCTGGATGAGCATTTAAAGTTCCTACTGCGTGGGCCGTAATTTCATTTTTGACAGTTGTTGCTCCTAGCATAATACCAATTAGTTTTCTAGCACTACCAGTTGTCCCTACACCATAGATTTCAATCTTTTTTCCTTTTAGTTGATCCAATAAATTTTTAATTAGGGTTTGAACAGCTTTAATTGGATTTCCATCTGTCCAGATATAAGTGTCTGCTACTACTTTAGCATTTTCATCTATAATAACACCCTTTGTTGATATCGAACCAATATCAATACCTAAATAATGTTTCATTTTTTATTTTCCTTTCTCATATTAATCATGTCATAAAATGCTTCTAGTCGGGTTCTAATTCCTTCTTCACTTGTTTGGCTATCAAATGATAAATAGATGGCAGGAACATCATGATCATGAACAATTTTATCAATAATTGGAATTGCCCCTACTTCTGGGATGCAAGCAAAGGGCTTGATATGAATGATACCATCAATTCCATGTTCACACATTTCTTTAGCATGAGCTACGTTATCTATTGCATCTCCAGATAATACTTTTTTTAAATACCCTTCAGTTTGTCTAAGTAATTTCTTTCTATTTCTAGGCTTAGAAAATAAAAGATAAGTTAAAGTGGTTTCTCGGTGCACTTCAACTCCCATTTTAGCTAGCTCCTTTTCAATATTAAAGTTAGAAAAGGGTTCCATAACGAGGAATAATTCACCAATTATACCTACTTTTAAACAATCTTCTGGTTTATTAACTTCTAGTTTTTTTAATTGTTTTTTTACTTTTTTATATCTTCGTTTTAAATTAAATAATCCACTTGTTTCAGAAAAGCTTTTTATCATTTCTTTATGAACTTTTTCAAAACTTTTCTTTTTGACTTCGAAACCAACATTCTCACGAGTAATTTGCTCTAGTTTATCAATATAACGAATTAAGTTAATTGTAATTAATCCATGGTAGAGAAATTTTAATTTACTTAATTTTCCGCCGTTCATTTCTTTTAAAGCTCGGTAAACTGAACCAATGGTTAATTTACCACCTTCTTCAGACAGATAATGGAAATCAAATTTAAATCCAAGTCTTTTTAAAATATCTGATTGCGGTTCATAATAATAACCAAAACGGCAACCTCCACCAGTTTGAGCAAAAACGTTCGCTCCTTTTTCGGCTGCTTCTATGTAATTTCCTAAATTGTATTTAAAAGGAATACAAACAAAATCAGGTGCATACTTTGATCCTAATTCTAGAGTTTTTTTAGTAATAGGTGGTGCTAATCTAACTTCATAATCAGTCATTTTTTGCATTAAATATTTAATAGGTATGTAATAGCTTCCCATATGAGGAAAGCTGATGATCTTTTTCATATTATTCATCACTACCTTTCTCTAAGATGTCAACAAAGCTCTCTAACCTAGTTTCTAAACCAGTTCCTGAATTAAGTTCATCAATAATTAACTGAATAATTGGCTTTTTTACTTTGCCTAAAACTATCTCATTAACGAGTGAATCAGGACCACAAGGAAATGTTGTTAGCAGAATAATTCCATCTACCTGGTCTTGATATTGAATAATTCCGTTAACTAGCTCTTTGTTATATAACCAATATAAGGTATCACTATACTGACGATAAGTATCTTTCTCAGCATCATTTAAATGAGCATAAATTAAGCTAACTTTACTTTTAGTTAAATAATTGATAATTGGTTTACCAATATATTCATCATAAACGTTATAAGGGTGTCCAACAATTAATATTTTTAATTTTTTAGATTGTTCTAATAGTTTTTTGTTTTCTAGGATAGCTTTTTCTTTTAAATAAGTCGATATAGTTTTGGCTTTATCATAAGCAGCTAAAATATCTTTTTTGAAAAATCCTAGCTCTTCTCCCATTTTTAAGAATGCCTTTCTGACATTTGTGTTTTTTAAATCAATGTGATAATCAATTATTTGGTCAGGAAAAACATTACAAGCCAAATCATAAATACCAAAAAAATTAGCACATAATATATCTGCTTTATCATATCTATCAATATACGGTATTAGGATATAATCACATTTACCGCTTAAATAATCCACATGTCCCATATGGATTTTCATTGATAAGCAACTCTCATCAATAATATGTTTTTTTCCTTTTTCAATAATAGATTTATTTGTATTAGGACTATAGATTATCTCGCAACCTAATTCCTTAAAGAATAACTCCCATAAATCATGGTAATGATAATATAATAATGATCTCGGAATTCCGATTTTCATATGGCACTTCCTCTACTGCGAATAATTATTTTAAAGTGAGTTTTTCACCTCGTTTATAGTACCATATTCCTACATAACAAGTCAAAAAAAGGAATTAAAAATTATTTAATTCCTTTTATATATTTATTAGCATTAATTGCTGCTACAGCTCCTTCACTTGCTGCATTAATAATTTGATAGATATCTTTTTGGACATTATCACCACAAGCATAAACACCAGGAAGATTTGTTTCTCCCTTTTCATTGGTTTCAATATACCCTTGTTTATTAATTAATTCTTTACAAAAGTAAGTTGCCGGTCCATATCCTAAATTTAAAAATAATCCATCAGTAATAATCGTTTGGTTTTGTAAAATGATTTCCTTAAGAATTTTATCTTCTTCTTTTAAATCAATGATTTCTTCATTTGTAATGATGGTTATATTTTTTTTGTTTATTTCTTTAACTTTAAAATCTTTAACAATTAATATTACTTCTTTAGCAATATCACTTAAGTAAAGGGCTTCTTCAATTGTTTTAGAATTATTCCCGTAGATAGCAACTTTTTTATCTTGATAAAAGCTTGCATCACATAGGACGCAATAACTAATTCCTTTAATATCTAACCCAAAATTAAGTTTTCTAGGACCGCGTCCTGTTGCAATAATAACGGCTTTTGCTTCATACTCTGCCTTATTAGTTGTTATTATTTTTTTATCAGATTCGTTTGTTAGCTTGATTACTTCTTCATTATGCATTGGAATTTTTAAAGCTTTAAATTGTTTATAAAAGTTTAATGCCAGTTCTGGTCCACTAATCGTTTCATAACCAATAAAATTAGCTATTTCATGAATTGTATTGAGCGTTCCTCCTGGAGCATCTTTTTCAATCACTAACACATTTAATTTACTTCTTGCTGCATAAATCGCTGCATTCATCCCAGCTGGTCCTAAACCAATAATAATTAAATCGTATACCATCTAAAATGTACTCTTTTCAATGTTACTAGTATCATTATATAAATCTTCAAATTTATTTTTACGAGAATTAATCATTACAATTACAACGCCAATAATAAACATGGTTACAGATACTATTTGAGCCACTCTAAATCCACCTAACATTAAAGCGTCAGTACGAGTCATTTCGATAATGAAACGAATAACACCGTGACCAATTAGATAAAGGCCTGTTATTGTACCAATTTTAATAAATTGTGATCTTCTAACAAAGATTAGAATGAAAAATAAAATCATTCCTGCTAAAAATTCATAATAGAAAGTTGGCGTGTAATATACACCATCAATGTACATCCCTTCAACAACAAAATTTGGTGTAAAAAAGTTTGTGATATGTTCAGCTGTGGTTGCGGCTCCATGAGCTTCTTGATTAAAGAAGTTCCCCCATCGGCCAATTGACTGACCAAAAAGTAACGGCAGAGCCATAATATCAAGGTATCTCATAACACTTACTTTATATTTTTTACAGTATAAATAAGCAGTGATAATTCCAAAAATAACTCCTCCATGAATCGCTAAGCCACCATTCCAAGTTCTAATTATTTCACCTAAATTATTACTGTAATATGACCAGTTAAAGATGACGAACCAAAATCTAGCACCAATTAAACCAGCTATAACACTCCAAAAACATAAATTAAAAATAAAATCTTTTGATATTCCTAGTTTAACAGCTTCTCTTCTAGCAATGCTAAAACCAATAAAGACCGCAACTAAAACAAAAACCGTATAATAGTGCAGGTCATATCCACCAATTGTTACTAATACTGGACTCATTTTATCCCTCCTACAATTCTTTTAGTAATTAAAAGATCTAAGATAATTGTCATAATTGAAATAAAGATTGCCACAAAGAAGGGAACAAACCATCCAGATACAATGAACGCATCACCAATTATCCAAGCAGTTAATTTTAGTATTATGACATTAACAATTGGATAAAATAAACCCATTGTTAGAATTATTAATGGCAAAGCTAAAATTGTTAGAGCTTGCTTAATTGTTTTATTAAAAATCATAATAATGACTCCAGCTATTAAAGCATAACCTACCGATTCAACAGAAATAGCAGTAAAGATTGTTGCTGCCATTAGAATAACTAATGTATTTACAACTGATGTTAAAATCCATTCTATAATTAAAGCTAAAGTACTTTTTGGTTTTTGATTAAGATTTGTATATTGAACTATCAATTTATATCACCTAATATAATTATATACTTATTTAAAAAGTTTATCAAATACTTATGTTGAAAAAAGACTGCTATTTAGCAATCTAATTTACGTTTTAAAAATTCTCCTGTATATGAATCTTTTAATTTAGCTATTTGTTCTGGGGTTCCACTACCAACTAGAGTTCCACCATTATCTCCACCTTCAGGACCCAAATCAATAATATAATCAGCTGTTTTAATGACATCTAAATTATGTTCAATAATAATTACTGTATCACCATTTTCAACAATACGTTCAATTATTTTTAAGAGTTTTTTAATATCATCTGTATGAAGACCTGTCGTTGGTTCATCCAGTAAGAAAATTGATTTGCCAGTTGGTCTTTTTTGTAGTTCTTTAGCCAATTTGATACGTCCTGCTTCACCACCTGATAAAGTTGGTGCTGATTGCCCTAAAGTTATATAAGAAAGACCTACGTCAATTAACATTTGTAAATCTTTTTTTACTTTGGGAACATTTTCAAAGAATTCAATTGCTTCACTGACTCTCATATCTAAAACATCAGCAATTGTTTTATTTTTAAATTTAACTTCAAGAGTTTCACTATTATATCTTTTGCCTCCACAAACATCACAAGGGACATAGACATCAGGTAAGAAATGCATTTCGATTTTTTTAACTCCATCTCCCCAACATGCCTCACATCTGCCACCTTTAACGTTAAATGAGAATCTTCCTTTTTTATAACCCCTCATTTTGGCTTCTTTAGTTTCGGTAAAGACATCTCTAATATGATCGAAAACTCCAACATAAGTTGCTGGGTTACTTCTCGGAGTTCTTCCTATTGGATCTTGCGATATTTCAACAACTTTATCAATTTGGTCTAAACCTTTAATTTTTTTATGCTTTCCCGGTAAATCAGTTCGCCCATAAACAGCTGCTCCTAAGGCCTTATAAAGAATTTCATTAACTAAAGTTGATTTACCACTTCCTGATACACCAGTCACAGCTGTTAATGTTCCTAACGGGAATTTAACATTAATATTTTTCAGATTATTCTCAGAAGCCCCTTCGATTTCGATAAACTTTTTGTTTCCTTTACGACGTTTTTTAGGAACCTCAATTTTTTCTGTTCCTGATAAATATTTACCTGTAATGCTTTTTGAATCTTTCATGACTTCATCTGGTGTTCCCATAGAGACTATTTCTCCGCCAGCATCCCCAGGACCAGGACCGATATCAATTAGATAATCAGCTGCTAACATTGTATCTTCATCATGTTCAACAACAATTAGTGTATTTCCTAAATTTCGCATTTCTTTTAATGATTCAATTAAACGATCATTATCTTTTTGATGAAGTCCAATACTTGGTTCATCCAAAACGTATAATACCCCTGATAAACGACTGCCTATTTGAGTTGCCAATCTAATTCTTTGACTTTCACCACCTGATAAAGTTGTCGCGGTTCTTGATAAAGTTAAATAATTTAATCCTACATTTGCCAAAAATTCTAAGCGACTATTAACTTCTTTTAAGATTAGCTCACTAATACTTTTTTCTTCAGGATTTAATTTTAAGCTTTCTAAAAAAATCAATAATTCTTTAATGGAAAGATTGGTTACTTCAAAAATATTTTTTTTATTTATTTTAACACTTAAAACTTCTTCGTTGAGTCTTGCTCCATTACATTTTGGACAAGTTCTATCTACCATAAAGGTATTAATCCAATCTCTAATCCAACCACTATTAGTTTCTAGATACCTTCGCTCTAGATTAGTCACAATTCCCTCATATGTATCTTTTGTATATCTTTTGTTTCCATTTTTACTAACATATTCAAAATCCAATTCTTCTTCTGAACCGTATAAAAGAATATCTAACTCTTTTTTAGTTAAGTCTTTAATTGGTTTTTTCAGATTAATTTTATAATGCTTAGCAATCGTCATGATATTAGTCATATAGATATTTCCATCAAGGCTAAAGCCCTTAATGGCCCCATCTAAAATACTAAGTGATTTATCTGGGATTAATAAATCAACAGCGATATTTTGTTTAATACCTATTCCTTTACATTCTGAGCATGCTCCATATGGAGCATTAAATGAAAAGAGTCTTGGTTCTAATTCTGGTAATGAAAAGTTACATTCTGGACAGGCGTAATGCTCACTCATTAAGAATTCTTCTCCGTCAATAACATTAATCAATACTTTTCCATTTGCTAGTTTAGTGCTAGCTTCAATAGCTTCGAAAATACGACTTTTTTCCTCTGGATTAATAATAATTCTATCAATCATAGCATAAACGTTGTTCTTTTTATTTTTATCTAAAGTTATATCCTCACTTAAGTCTCTCAGTTCGCTATTAACTCTAACTCTTGTATACCCACTTTTTCTGAGGTTATCAAATAATTCTTGCTGTGTACCTTTTTCCCCTCGAATAATTGGAGCTAAAATTTCTACTTTTGTATCAACCTCTAAAGCTAAAACCCTTTTAGTCATTTCTTCAACAGATTGACTTTTAATTGGTTTTTTATGAGTTGGACAAAAAGGCACCCCAATACGAGCAAATAAAAGGCGTAAGTAATCATATATTTCTGTAACTGTTCCAACGGTACTACGAGGATTCTTATTAGTCGTTTTCTGATCTATGGCAATACTAGGACTTAAACCCTCAATTGAATCCACATCTGCTTTTTCTGAGCCACCTAAAAATTGCCTAGCATAAGCACTAAGACTTTCAATATATCTTCTTTGTCCTTCTGCATAAATTGTATCAAAAGCGAGGCTTGATTTACCACTTCCTGATACTCCGGTCATTACAACTAGTTTATTTTTAGGAATTTCTATATTTATATTTTTTAAATTATTTTCTCTTGCACCTTTAATAATGATTTTATCCATATTTTCTCATCTGCCTTGGTTTGTTATTTTATCATAGTTTATGCATTTTATACACCACTTCATATTAACAGAACATTTGTACGAAGTCAAATAAAAAAGATGAAGTTTAATTCATCCTTTACATGACTTAAGATTCTAATAAACCATCTTCTTCTGGTTCAGTAAAGCTCTCTAATAATTCCATTGTTCTAACTCTTTGTGCTTCTACTGGTCTTGGTTCACCAGTCATTGGGTCTGGAAAGACTTCAGTAGTTGCAATGCGATCAACAACACTCATACCATAAATAACACGACCAAATGCTGCATAGTCACCATCTAAACCTCGATTTGCTTGATGCATAATGAAGAATTGACTACTTGCACTATCCATTGAAATCATATTTCTAGCCATTGAAATGACGCCTCTTTCGTGCCTTAATGGATTGTTGATACCATTACTTGGGAATTCTCCTCTAATTGTATTGGCTGTTTCATTATTAGCTGATGAACCTCCTTGAATCATAAATCCCTCAATAACACGGTGAAACTCTGTACCATCATAGAAGCTTCTTTCAACTAAATTAATAAAGTTCTCAACTGTAATTGGTGCATGTTCATGATATAACCTAATGACTATTTCATCATCATTTTCCATGATTATCCTTACATAGTTATATGTTTGATCATTACTTCTTCCACCGCATGCAGTTACTAATAAAATTATTG
>Ga0123355_10005329_pt1 | contig 18787 bp, 8 predicted proteins | sample TergutEmb28metaG_3_FD_89872 | JGI IMG/M metagenome (GOLD analysis project Ga0123355, IMG submission 89872) | Embiratermes neotenicus P1 segment gut microbial communities from Petit-Saut dam, French Guiana - Emb289 P1 | ecosystem: Host-associated > Arthropoda: Insects > Digestive system > Gut ... | reverse complement strand
TTATGTATATAAGGATTGTTAATGAAAAATTTTCTATTTTGTAACAGCTAACCCAAATAAAAAAAAAAAAAAACATTTTTTTTATTTTAGTAATATTTTTTTTTTTTTTTTTTTTTTTTTTTTGCTCATATGAGTCTTCACAGTGCTGTTGAGAAATTGAAAGTAATGGGTAGGGTACTCAGGAATGAAGTTACAATTAAATTTCATCTTGTAATTTGTATGCTAGGTTGTGAGTACAGTAACTGGTCTGCAAATATTTTGGAATTTTGTTTATTAAATTTCTTATTGTAAAATTTTATATTGACTTTTTGCATTATTTGTGTTCAAAAATATTCTTTTCTATTATGTCTGGCTTGAGACATCCAACTTAATTGCTTAGTCTTACCTCCTTTCCCAACTGTCCATCGTAATATCATTTTAAGTTGTCTGTACTTGTCCTTCTTATGAAGTCCATTATCAGGATTATAATTAGTTACTAGGAAAGACCCCCATCATATGATGGGGTTAACATAATATTCACAGCTAATCCATGGTGTCAGTACCTGTTACTTGCACGGATAACCCTTAGTTTATCTGTTTGTATATATAATAGCCCTGTAAATATACCGTGACGTCCCAGTCATAGTTGCCTACTTTTTAATGGCAAAGTATGATGCTGCAGTACCAACCAAAGCATAGGTACCTCTTGACTGCATCATCAGTTCCACTGGCTTTAAATATAATCAACTATAAGAATAACCTAAAGCGCCTACATACCAAGTACATCTTGGAAGGTAGATCTTCTGTGTTATTTCTAATGCACATTTTATTATCACTTTTGTAGGTGAAGGCAATGGTTGAGGGTCGTGATAGAAGACCTGAATTAGGCTACAAACTGGCCATGGAGCTGAAGAACATTGTGTCTGGAAAATCTAATTAGAAATTGTTAGCTGGAAGTGAAAGCTCACACTACTTAATCATATTCTCACATTCCACTGACATAGTACTTACACGAGTATGCTTATTCCTTCAGGTAAATGTTTGGGTTTTGAGCTCGAGCAGATAAAATGTCTTATCTTTGATAACCACACTGAATATCGGTCTTACAGTTTTGTACCCCAAGGGTGGAAGACTTAATATCTAATCTGTCGTCATTATGTATCACATCTGACGCATCACACAATATTTTCCAGTAACGGATTATTAGTTGTGTTATATCAGCATTTACAATGCTAAATTTAGGCATTGGAATCATGAACATTTATGTTCAGTTCTTGGCATGGGCAATAGATTTTTCTGTCCTGAGTATTGTTCACACTGGCTGTAGGACTCACCCTGCCACTTAGTGAGCAGGCATGTAGCAGCAGAGCACATAGCTGCATAAGTAAGAGCCTCGGCTCCCCCATGTGCCTTCACGGTGTGGTTCTTATGTAATCACAAGGACAAATTTATCAATAGTGTTCTACTTATGTGGTCATGCATCATCCTTACCAGTATTAGAATTGACATATTGCCAGAGGTGAATGCTAGTCTAGGGTTCATATCTTATCTCTCTTTTCATGGTGTTGCATGTGGGAAAGGATAGTTTTGGATATGGGTTGAGCAGTGAATCCACCTCCTTTCTTGTTCTGGTGCATACACAAATAAAAATTTGTGGCATATAAGATGAATCATGCATGGAACTGATCCCATGCAGAATACAGAGCTGTTAGTGAGTGGAGAAGGGAGAACATTGCCTCTGTTTTATTGGTCTGGTGGCTGTCCACTAGATACTAGCCAGGCTGGAGCATTCACCACTGCGTTTTGCAGGTACTACAATACACAGTCTTCTTCCCTTTGTAGTTTTCTTCCTAAATGTATTCTTCCTCTTGCTAACTGTCTTTGTTTCTGTTTTGGGGAGGGATTCTGCATTATTTTGTAATGTTGTGTAAGATTTGTTAGTTATGAAAGTCATAATTTGGTGGTAGTTTCTTCATTCCCTGTGCTGCTGCAGAGAGTGCAACCTGCTGTTTGTCTTATGAAACAGTTCAGCTGGTACAGTGTTATAGAATAGCTATACCTATACAAGCCTGTACAGGCCTTTATGGCTCCGGGAGGTTAAGGCAGCCAGAATTCCTAGACCGTTGGCACATGAAGGTGGTGATGTCAGCCTCACGCACTGGCTGCCTCCACCCCCAGAAAATATTCCTGGTACTCATTTCTGTTAGCGGCTGAGTGAACCCCAGGGCCATAATGCGGCTAGAAGGATAATAATGTCAGTGAAAAATAATGTTATATAATATGTGACATAAATTGTCATGTGTTTATATTTGACTGGTTGTTACATGAATTCATTTTTAGTGTGAAATGAATTGTGCACGTCAGATGAGATCACACATGAAATGAGAAAATATGCCTGTTCACATAATGCAGATATATATGTCTCTCAGTAAAAAAGAAAATTCACCGAGCTTGTGGAATTGTGTTGTTATAATACTGTTATTTTGTTAACCCTTATCAAATGGGAATAAGGGATTTTAAATTTGTAGTGCAATGAGGAGAGTGACCACTTTTGAACACATGCTGTTCTTACAAGATCTACAGAAATTTTCACTGTTCATCCAGCTGGACTGTGTGCATATGGTACTACAGTAGTGCAGTGCATGGCCAATGAAGTTCTAACAGTTACATCATGGTTATTTACATGTCATTTCCATACACATTATGTCAGGATCACTGACATGCTGTCACATCTTTGGAACTCACTTTTGTATATGTGTGGTTTTAATCTGCTCATTAACTGGACATGCTTTATACAAGGAAAGAAGTAACAAATTTAATTTTACTCCGATGGTTAACATGTAATTTAAAATTGAAATAACTTTAGTTGAGTGTTCTTTGTGTTTGGTTAACGTGGAGACTGATGGAATGTGTTATCAGTACAAAACTGTTTATGGAGGTTAAAAATTCAGAATATAATCAGTGACAGTATTCAAGATTAATTCTTCTGGGGTATGATGCCACACAGTTTGGGCAATATTTATTCTACCTGTGTGTAGAAGGAACTTGCTGTCTTTGTGTTCCATTTTTCTGCCTTGAAGGTGGAGGTAGCAGGTTCTGATACACATCTTGGAAACTACATGAAACAGCACCCCAAAGGAACTTTTATCTTGTAATGTACCGTTGATTGTGACATTTTGATTAGATTTGTGATTAAAATATTGAAGCACAAGCTGTTAAGTACAAAAACTAAATAGCATTAATTCTTGAAAGTTGTACTTGTATAGAAATTTTTTTCTCAAACACCACAAGGAGGCATTGCAAATAGAATGTACAGCATTATATATATCGAAACATTATGTCATATGCATCACAACATAAAATTTAAGAGAAGCCAGTAATCTCTTCCTGTTTGGACAGTGAAACCAAGGATATAATTATCCAGATGTAAAGAACATTATTCAAGATTTTTTTTTTGTTTCAGTACTACTACAAACTAGAAACTACTTTAATTTCATTTACTTCCATGAATACCAGTATTTTATGGTGATTAATCAGTCTTACTACTTTGAATCCATACTTGATTTTCCAGCATTTTATCTGAAACTCTTTCTTTCTTTCATGAGAACATTCAAGTTTTTAATATATGCCTGAATTTTGTGTGTGCTGTAAGTCTTACCTTGGAGAAAGATTATTTTTATGCATTAGGAGACAGTTTATGATTGACAGTGTGTGTTATGTGTCCTCATACCATATCTGTGAAAATATGTGATTTCAGTGTACTTAAAGCATTTTATGTCTGAAGGGTTAAGCTGTAATTAAATCACTGTGTAACATAACACAACTGCACGAGATAGTGGACAGGAATGAAGGAGCTGAGGGATGAAGATACAAGTGAAATAGTTCCACATTAAATATCAAAAAACCTTTCTGCAAGTAACGTAAAAGTTCAGCACTGATATAAACTAATAAACGTATCGAGAAAACGCACTGTTCTTGCCACATAACACAGGTGGATACACTGTAGGTTTTTTTACTTGTCTTCTTCATCCCGTGCTTTTGAAAAAGTTAAAATTTCATGATGTGGTTAATACCGCATTTTCAAAACAGTGTCAGGATAGTATTTTGATATAGAATATTACTACCTTCATGTGAGTCCTTACCTATTAATTGTTTATGATGATGTTTACATATAATCTCTGCAGCTTTTCACTTCGTCATTAACCTTTGTCATCCTACATGACCATGTGCTGGTCTCTAAAGTGTACTGGTGAATGGCCTAGTGTGCTGTGTGTTTTACTTGGTAACGCACTGTAGGAAACTCATGAAAGTGGATGTTATTTGTTACACACCTGTTTATTGCGATGATTGGAACTTCTAACATTAAAACTCTAGTTTGTACAATTTAGTTGTAGAACAGCATATTTTGGAAATTTAATTGTACGTGTTAAGCACGGAAAACTCCAGCCAGCATGAGAGGTGCTTGATATTTCCATCTGTCCATTAAAGATTAAGTAACTTTGGAATTACTGAGTCCTGTACAGTTTGTTGTTAAGTACAAGTTATTTGTCCTTTCTGCAACTGGTCATCACCATTTTGTTGGGTATAAATTTTGTTGGGACTTGGACATCAAGAAGTGAATTCCATTGTCCACGGCAGCTGACCCGAGACTAGGAAGGTCCAGAGACTCTAACTTAGAGTTACTACAGAATATTTACTTAGGCTAAGTGTATTCATTACTGTAGATGCAACTTTTGTATTTGATTTTGTGTTTTAAGTGCTTAGTTTTACTTTTTGATTTTAAAGTAGTTACCAAAAGAGATGACTGTTGCCTTTATGTACTGGTATGTTTGTTTACATTGTTATGTTGATTTAATAGTTTTTGTTTATTAAGTCAGTGATAGTTAGTGAAGAATTTACTGCTTGGGAAGTAGTAGTAGTAGTACCATTAACTAGAAGTTAATTGTGACCTATTCTGATGACACAAAACCCTCAACCTTGACTAATCATGTTACAGTTAGTATGAATAAAGAGAGACCAACTTGATGTCACTTGCTTTATTATTTAATGCTCAACATGTTTCGGATGTTAATACATCCGAAACATGTTGAGCATTAAATAATAAAGCAAGTGACACCAAGTTGGTCTCTTTTTATTCAACTATCAAGATGATGCACCGTCCAATAAACATAAGATACAGTTAGTATATAATAACAAGGAACACTTCAGTGACATTTGAATGTTCATCATTGCTGATATCAGATTGTACCTATAATACTATTGGTGATGAGAGTTGTGGCATTCTGTTATGTTAAGTGTAGTCACTGCTTATTATGCCTGTCCAAATATCTGGGTAGATTATCATCTGCAGTGTGTAATTGAACATGTTCAGTATGTTGGAAGTAGGTTACATGCTTTTATTTCTGAATTTCAGTGTTGAACATATCTGTTGAAAAGACTGTTACAGAGTTTTCCCATTCGTGACAATGAACATGTTATTTGCAGCTACAGATGTGGGTCCTAATGTCTGTTTACCCATAAACCTAGTATAAAGCAAAGTTAATGCTAACTCTGAAGTAAAACAGTCCCCCTCTCCCTCTCTCTCCCCCATAAGGTTTCTATACACTGTGTAGTATTAAATAACATAATGTACAGTGCACCATCTTTCAGCACAGAAGAAATGCTTCACAAATTGCTGTAAAGGGTAAAAGTTGTTTGATATTTGTATTCTATTTTCCCATAGCTCGTGCAGACTTTGTTTGGTACTAATATTTATATCCAACTATGCAGTTTGGAATGTTTTTTGTTTTAAGAATAAATAGTAGTATGTTAGGGTGGTAGATTTTTATTCCATAATTATCAGCAAATTAACAAATAATAGCTGAAGAGTGGTGAATCTACTGAATTTAGTTGTTCTTGTCCCACAACTTATGAATCTGCTGTTCAACTGCTTATTGTATGAAGAATGAATGTATTACTCCTTTTAGTTTGTGCAGGGACATCTTCCTTTTGTTCTGAGTTGTAATACTGTAAGATTACTTCTTGCTTTAGATACTTCTGATTTAAGGCTGATATTTCTATTGTTGTCTTTGTGAAATACAAGAGTGCAGATTCAGTACAAAGGGTTTTCAGTAACAACTGAGAATTCCTGTTGTTCTTTAAATATAGATGTTTAACAGAACAAGGAATATTAACAGATGCTGTAGTTATCCACATAATCAGCAGATTGACTGAACTATTTGTTCTAGTGACATACAAATGGGTTGATTCCAACAATGAAAAAACTGTGGGTCAGGGTTTGCACCTGCTGACACATCTTGGCTTTCATGATGTCAGTTTGAGGAGTTTTTTTTTCCCCTTTCACTGATGCCTTATGGTACAGGAATTGAAGAAGGAAAATATAATGTGCGTCCCAAAACTATGTTGGTAACAGCTTCTTGCAGACTGCTGGGAACACATTGCCTATCACCATACGGCCCAGACCTTGAACCGAGGAATTTCCACTTCTGTAGACTTAGATTTTATTTCTTGCCTGCACATTACCAACGTGTTGTTTGTTCTGGGACAAGTATCTCAGCTGGTCTGTTAATGCATATTGTTTTGAGTGGGTATATTGCACAGCAACAAATATAACAGTTATATGCTCAGATGATTGGAAGCTTTTATGATGACTGAATGCAGTAGTATTTTTGAGCCAGGGAACAAATGTTCATTGTTTCAAAGACTCTCTCTGATTATGAGTGATGTGACTGATGATGGAGGCAGAGACTGTATCCAGAACGTAAGTTCATTCCACATTGACTTGGCTGGTTGTCTTTGAGGACGTCCTTGTATATTTGTAAGTTGTTGTTGTTGTTGTTGTTGTTATTGATGTGCTGACGGATTTTTATGTCATTTGGACTGGGCATTTCATATTGAACAGGCATTCATGTGTTCTAATTGCCTTATCCCTTCCGTTGTTGCAAGATGTTACAGTATTTGTTACATGCATTTAATGTATGTATGTGTACCTCGTTGGATACAGTACTTCTTTTTGAGGAAGAAAAGCATGTACTATTCAGAGTTACTATTAAAATATATACTTTATGTTCATTCTTTGCATTTTCATTAACTAATTCCAGACACTAATAATCTAACAAAATGCACAAAATTTTTTCTTAGATAGGAATGTTCAGTGTGATATAATATAAATATCTAAGGAAAAATTTTGTGAATTTTGTTGCTTTAGTGTCCTGAATTTAAAAGATATCTTTGGAGCCAGGTTGAAATTAGGATGATATAACAAAAGTCTTAACTCTTGGGTGGGATTTTTAGCACTGATCCAGTATGTGAATGATAATATCAGCCAGTAAGAACACCACAACATTTACCCAGGGATCTAATTTTGTATAGATGCAGTAGTTGCTAGTAACCACTGTCATTCCTGCTAGTTTTCATAAATTAAGGAACATCAGAAGTATATACTTGAAGGTAAACTAGAATGTGCAATGTAATATTTGCTGCATTTCCATAACAGCTTAAAGAGTGTGCAAAAAGTTGTTAAAATATATCTAAAAGACACATCAGAAAGCATTGTATGTAGTGATAGCACTGTGATACTACAGCATTTCAGTACAGTGCAAAAAGTAATGCTAATTTGCACTGGAATTAGTATGAGTGGCCTTCAAATGCCTGAGTGTCCATATTGTACTGTGATATAACAAAACTACAATAAATGGTACAAAACTTCAGTGCCTGCTTGTTTTGTTCATGTTTATTTACTGTGTCCATGTGTTTACAGAATTCTTTAATCTTTTCCACATAGAGTTATTTTTGGAGCTAATTTAGAAAACTGAAATGCCAGAGGGAGTATGGACATCTTTCTTTCTTTTTTGTCTCGCCCCCTTTCTACTTATTCATTGTAGGTGTAGAGGATTGGCGTTGCATTTGATCACATGTACACACTTGGTAGGAATCCTCTGGATGAGGGATTAGCCCACTGCTGAGACCTCTACCTGATAACACACAACATCCACAAGAGAGAATCAACCATGCCTCCATTGGGATTCAAACCCATAATCCCAACAAGTGAGTGGCTGCAGACCTATGCCTTAGACCGCATGGCCACCTGGATCAGCTGAATATGCATATATGAACTTATATAACTTGAGGTACCCTAACCTTACTTGTCAAAGGGTACATATGTTTCTCTTGTGTGTGTAGCTTGAGAGCTAAGTGTGATTTCTCATTCTTAGTTGGGTATATAATGTTACAGGAATAAATGAAGAAAGACATGCCTACACACAAAGACAAGGAAATAAGAGTGGAATGAGGGAATTTAGTAAAAACGAATTCTAGGTAAACTGATTGTGATGTGAACTGGATTGTTGTGACTGAGCTTGAGGTCTAAGGTTACTCTTTCTGAGACCTTGCCACTTGTGAATTTTTGTTTTAAAAGACCTGATTTACTAGTTTTTACATTTATGTGTAGTGAGATGTCACATAAACTGATCTACTGCAAAGACGTACTTAAACAAACTGTAAGTAAGTTACATCTTTATGGCAAGCAATTACAAAGGGTCAATTTTGAGCAATTTTGGTGCATGTACAGATGAAAATTTAATGTGCTTTTTCTTTTTTTATAACACTTAAGGCTTGGAGACCGGTTCTGGGCACAACCAACCTACTATTTAGTGGGTATCAATAGCCCTTTTCGCGGTGTGTGTAGTCGACCTGACATTCATATGTCAAGGTTAAGAATGTGTGGATCTATACCTTTATTCCCCCCATATGTCACCATGGCGTACACTGGGACAACTTGTCACATTTGGATCGTTATGAAGTCGCACCAACCCAAGGATGAGTGATGAACAGTTATGCTTGGTGTTGAGTAGGACCAGAGTTCAAATTTCTATCAGAGCAACAGCTATCATTATCCAGCAAAGTTCACGTGTATTTTCCGTCCCAACAGCCAAGTGCTGGTTTAGTACCTCATATTAGGCTGCGGCTATTTTCTGTCACATGCTTTCCAGTTCGATGGCCATTACCACGTTATTTACGCTGTGTCACTAAATAAATGCTGATTCACGTTTTGTGGCACATGGTATTTGTTGGGGGCGTGGGTTTGTGGTATGGTGCGCCTTTTTACGAGTTTAATTTACCATGGCCAACCTAGGTCAAACGGTATCTCTAAATGCACTGAGACGACTTCAAAGATAATCAAAGCGATCATGGCGATGTTGTGGGAAATGGTGTAGAGTTTTGAAGTGAAAAATGTGCAAGCACATTCTTAAGTCGCGTCGTTAGTAGCAACTAAAACATTGCGCGGAAAGTATTTTTTTTTTGCAGCTTTCCTGCAGCTTATCACGAGTGTTGTAGTCGTGTACAAGGTTAATGAATATACCAACGTTATCTGTTGACGTTTGCATTGTGAAGGCCATTTTTTTGTTTGTAAATGTGCAAATGTATGTAATTGAACAGTCACATTTACCCTTGACTGTAAAGAAGTTAAGTTTAAGATATGTGCAAAGTATACTGCTGAGGGTGGCATCTTACTATCAAAATTTGTCCGAGGCGTTTTGAACTGCATTGAGTGAGTAATTGCTCGTGTGATTACCAGTCGGTATTAAGTGCTGCATTTGGCTGTATTGTTTGTTAGTGGTTTGTGTTTTGGGGTGAATTGATTTAAATTAGTAATAACCGAAAAACGAATGAACTAACTGCATACGCCTGTTGACAATTCTTCAGTATGATGTTTAGTAACATCAGTGAACTACTGATATTTGACGAAGCATGTCATGTGCATATCTAAGGAATCCGGAAGAGTCCCATGACAAACAAGACGGAGCAGGTTAGAGGTAACAGCGTGGAAATTGCATGGTTGATAAAGTTGTATAATTGCTTTGCTGCAAGAAATATATGAAGCTAATGAATTAGTTATGTGATGCACGAATGGTTTTAACCATGCGAAATTGAATGGCTAGGGCCTGATCTCGGTGGAGAGGGGGATTTTGAAGTCACGAGATTTTTTGTACCTTAACAATCGCGTAGACGGAATTTTGGTCGTGGATGTATAAACCACAGACTTCCTGTTTGTTTTATTTTCCCATGAATATGATTCAAACAACGATATGAAAATATGACTTATGCTGTGTATATACACATTCAAGAGCCGGGATAGTGTATAGTTAGTGTAATGACAAGGCTATGGGCTGGGTGTCCAAAGAACTGTGGTTCATTCCTTATGGACACGAGATTAATCTCTTCTCTGATGTATCCATACTGACTCTGAATCCATCCTACCCTCCTGTTAAATGGGTAATCTAGGGTTCTTTTTCCCAGAGGTAAAGCAGGTAGGGAATGAAGTTGAACATTCACTCCCATGTGGTCCCAAGATTTAAGAATGCCTTGATTCCCCCATATGCCTTTGTGGCTGTTTAGTTTAACAGTATCATGGGCATGGCACCAGAAGTGGAGTTGGATAGGTAGGGTGGGAGGAGCTCTGTACTCACTGTATCCTGAAAGCATCAGTCCGCTTCTCTCCACTGTAGGTGAACAAAATCAGACATAAATGATGTCTGTGTAATGTCCAGGAGCAGTGTATTGTGCATGTACTTAGTTATCCTCTTATCCTGATGTGTCCTGCGCTGTGTGCCTGTAAGACTAGGAGAACAGTACACACACTCATTCCTCGAACATTATGTTATTTGAACACTTTGAAGAGTTTAGTTAAGACATTGGTCCATGAATTGCAGTTTCCTTTTCAGTGACAGCATGGAGTGGCAAATTTCCTTTGGAGTATGAGACGTGAATTTTTGCTGTCAGGGTGCATTAAGTTAAGTGTTATGTGTTATATATTTGAAAACTCATTTGCAAAGATTAAATTGCATCAGTGATCAGTGAATGAAGTTTATGGAACACTGATGGAGAGTTAGTGACTGGGGAGAACTGAAGTGTTTGGAGAAAAGCTTGCTCCAGTGCCACCTTGTTAACTACAAACCTCATATGGATTGGGCTGTGATCATACTCTGGCCTCCATTGTGCGGCTGCTGACTAACTGAGCCATGCCATGGTCACCAGGGTATGTAGGCAGTCTGCGTGGATTGGTTTGCACTATCTGTTCAGCACACATATGAGACCAAAGTGAATGCCATTGCAAATGAAATGGCCATTAACAGTTTCCCATACCTACAATCAAAGGTAACCATTAAATATCAGTGCTGAATTTGTGTGCTGTCAGAGATAAACAGTTTCCTGGCACAGCCATTGTTGAGGTGGGATTTTTAGAAACCTAAAAGTGGACATTCAACTAATAATAATTACTTGAACACAGTGGGTTTCTGACAACTTGGTGAATGGTGACCTCATGCTTGAGATTTGTTAAGCCCTAGTGTACTTAGTTGGATGTGTGACACCTACAGGTCTTTACTTCAGAAATTCGCCAAATGTATTTTGACTAAATCCTCCTTTTCTTGCAAGATCACCAAGAACCAAAACATTCAATCATTGATACATATGTGCATGTATGCTGTTTGAAATATACAGTCCATTTTGGTAACTGAGGTAGGCATACTGTAGCAGGAAAACGTTTTTTTTTTTTTAAATTACAACTGATTTGGTTGTATGACATAAGCATTATATCTCTTTATTGCTTACTCTTTTATTGATATTATAAAGAAACACCACTGGACCCATTCTGAAGCAGCAGTTGCGTAATTATATTTGTGTATGGTGGAATGTTTTAAATTAGAAGATCAGATACAAAGATGTTATGAACTTTATTTAATGCAAGCATAATTTTACTGTCATCTAGGACAGGGGTGCACCAATCCTGGGTGTCTGCCTGCTTGGATGACACAATTTTTGTGGTGGTGTCCATTATTTTCAGCAAAATTTTTGTAGTTTTTCCCATAAATTGAAAATTTGTATCAGTTTACATGCACCCCAGAAAGTGCCCGATTGTAACGAGTTTCAGAGGTCACTGCAAAATTGTGGTTCCTCAGTATGGAACTGCTTTATGTGACCTTTCTGGTACTTAGAATTCTGAGGTGACGCCTAGATGTTTGGAAAGTTTGTAGACCTTTGGTTATGGACTTTATTTAAAGTGGGTCTCATATTACTGTCAGCTGGGGTATGCTGTCATGTAGTGCAGTTCATGGTACCAACATTTTGGAGGAACTTGGTGGCCCCATTTTCAGGTTACCTTTGAGAGAATTTTATTTCTGGTAGTGGCAGTAGGATTTAACGCATATTGCCACCTTCAGAATGCCTCTGGGAGCCACAGAGGCCCCTCTCTGCGAGAATATGAAGACTTTTTCTGGGTGATAAAGTGGTAGGAGTGTGAAGCTAACTGTGAATGTCTGTCTAGTGCCAAGGGCTGTGCCATATCCCCTATATGTCCAGATGATCTTTGGTTAGATATCGGAGTAACTGACCTCTGGTACAGTAATCCCTGTCATGCAGACTAGGGTTGGAAGGGTATTGTGTATAACCCAGAAATCCGGACCACTGACAGCAAAACATAGCAGGATAGGTAATGCACGGAAAGTCATCACTTAAAGCTGCAGTATAACTCGTTGAAACATAACACTGCACCTAACAGTGTAGGTAAACAGAAAGTGGCTGCCCCTTCCTGCTTCACCTGTGCCATGTGTCGGAGAGTACGGATTGCCTCATGCTTCCCCCAGGTGGGCCATTCTGTTAAGACCAGATGTCTTGGTGGAAGACAGGATTATTTTCTGTCCAAATTTAGCTGGACTGTCTGGGGTTATAAAACACTGAGGTTTGGACCACCAGGAATACTGTACCATATTCCAGACATTATTGTGGTTTTGGGTAGGAGTAAGTCTTATAATAATTTTGAGAGGAAAATTCTGAAGTTTGTTGTGGTTAGGTCTGTTACAAATTAAACTTGGAATTTGTCTGCAAGGACCAAAGTTAAAATTTAAGAGCTGCAAGGAAATCTTCTCGAGTAGTCAGCCGTGTGCAGATGGGATAACTTTCACTGCATCCACCATCAGGGACTAGATCAGTCTCTGATGGTGGATTGTAACCACCTTGATGCATCTGGTTGCCTGAGAAGGCTTAATTGAATTTGTTTACCATGAGAGCTTGAAATCTTCTAATTAAGAAACTGTGAGCCATGCCTTCTAAGTCAAAACCACATGTCAGAAATGTTTACTGTGTTCAGCCCTGTTTCTGCACTTATACATTGTGTTGCATCAAGATTTGTATACTATCGGATAATTGTCAGGTATGTTTATGTTGTGTCTGATATGGCATGACCTTGATTGCTCTATGTAAGGATTACAGTTAGTCACCCTACAACTGCAATGGTAGTAAAAAGTGTGGTATAGCTGAGACCTTGACAGATATGAGATTCAAAGTTCTCACAGTGGTGACCATGAATATTACTGTCTTCTGGGATGTGACTCCATGTAGTTTGGTTTCAGAGGCATGTGCTGCTTCCATTTTCAGGATAGAAGAAGCCCTGATGGTAAAGGCAGTATGTTTCAGTGAGACATTGGTACCAGACTGCATGGTGTCACATCCCACAAGACAGGTTGGGTTCAGGCAGCAAGTTAGGTCTCATTATTAGATAGTAAATATAAAATGCAAAGTTAATGAATACCTGAAAGGGCAGTATAGGCATATAGTGGTCATGGAGATAAAACTTCATGTTATTAATTGTGATTGTTTGAAAGAGAATGCTGGTCTTCTTACCTGAGGCAGTTTAGTTTGTTGTAATAGCCTGCTCAGCATATTGGATATCAAGTAAAATATTCCAACCTCTGTTCAAGGGATTAAACACTTGCTGTTTAGCTTCCAGTTCATAATTTTGCTGAGAGTAATCCTAGTATACTGTGTTGTGAAGTTTAAGTTTTCCCTGCACTTATTTAAGAACCATGCCTTGAAGATGTGTGAGGGAGTGAAGGTATAGCTCCATGCATTCCTAGCCTTTAATATATGGATGTGAGTGGGTATAATCATGCCCCTGCTAACTTTACCTTCTTTTGAATAGGAGGCTGGATGGGTCTCACAGAGGTTATCTTGACATAGTGGTGCAGATAAAAATGTGTTGCCTCCGCTGGGAATTGAATGCATGTCATCCAGCTGGTAGCGGGTCACTCTACTGAGTGAGCTGTCTCAGTCTGTAATTTTGCTGTATTCCTTTTGTGAGTCAGGATAATATAGTCATTATACTGACTAGGCTGTGGGCTGGCAACCAAGGAAATGCTGTTGTTCTTGAGACTTTACTCATCTAAAGCATAGGCACCAGGGCACGAGGCTGACCATAGTGCTGAGATTAAAAAAGAGTAGAGCTATACTTCTACTCCTGCTATACTTTTATTGTGTGTACAGGGACGAAGTTTTACCGTATTCCCTTTATTGTGGATTATTTTGTGTGATGCTGTCAGTAGGTGGGGCTGTATAGAATAGAATGCTAGATTTACTGATAAATGTGAATCATTTAATTATGTAACCTTTTGACGCCAGAATTTAGTGGCCGTTCGGCTATTTAAAGGGCCCACTGCTCGTCCACTTTAGTTTACGTTCGGCGCCAAAAGGTTAATTGGTTAATTAGTATTCCCGAGATCCACCAGAGTGGATATAGAACTTGTCATTAAATAACAACAGGCATAGTACAAAATGAGTCTCAACAATAAGATACACATGATAGTGATTTGTGATAATGATACGTAAGACAAATCAAGTTTATACAAGGAAATGTGATCAGTTCAGAATATACAATCAATGAAATACTTGCATAATGTACCTAGACAAAACAATTCAAGAGTACTTACATAATGCACATAGAATCTTAAATCAACATACCACTATAATAAAATCTTTTGATACAGTTCTTAATTCACGATTGACTAAGTTACTCTTCACGTGTGTAAAATGAGTGTGTAAAATTTTTTTTTTTTTGGTTACCAGCAACATTCTTAATCTCTGAAGGTAAGTTATTAAAAATTTTTTTTTCCCCCAAATAATAAGCTTCTTTTTGGTAGATGGTTAAGTTTGCTTGAGGAAGGAATAAATTGTTTCTTTGTCTAGTGTCTAAATTGTGATTTTCATTGTTTGTTAGGAAAAGATTTTTGTTTTGAACCACAAACATTAATAAAGATGACATATATTGTGATGTCAAAGGCAAAATTTGTAATTTCTTAAATAAGTTTCTACAAGAAACTCTGTTCCCACATCCTTCGATAATTCTAATTACCTTTTTTTTTATTATAAAAATTATGGAGCTATGCGATGAGTTTCCCCACAATATAATTCCATAGCTCATAACCAAGTGAAAAAAAGTATAATAAATCACTTTTAATGACAAAACAGACATGCATGTTTTGGCATTTCTAATTATATAACAAGCCTTACTTAACTTGTTCATACTTAAGTCAATATGATTATTCCAAAACAAAGTATTATTCATTGTCACCCCCAGGAAGTTTGTGTAGGAGCTGTTGGTGATAAAATTATTGTTGAAGCCTACTTTTAAATTAACTGACTTATTTCTCTTAGTTGTAAAGTGTACATAATTTGTTTTGTTCAAGTTTAAAGATAATTGGTTTGCTCTTAGCCATTTATTTAAAGTTATAAAAACTATGTGAATGTTTTTGTTAAAATCTATTGAGTTAGAATGAGTAAGTAAGATACTAGTATCATCAGCAAAAATTATAGGTGCTGATGTTTAATTTATAATCTTGGGTAAGTCATTTATATATAAAAGAAAAAGTAGAGGTCTCAAAATAGAACCTTGTGGGACTCCATGTCTCACTTTAGCCCAGTTTCAAACTTTATTATCCAACAGATGCACAAAATATATATTTGTGCATCTGTTATATAATAAAGTGTTTTAATGTCATTGAATAACGGTACAAACATGAAGTTCGTTACTATTCTCATTGTTCTGATATATTGCTGTTTACAATATCCATTACCCAGATAAGATTGATACAGTTGAAGATCCTTGTCACTTAATCCAATAGAATTTCAATTTAGATAACAGAGTATCATGATTAAAACGATCAAGAGCTTTCTCTAAATCACAAAATATCCCTCCTACTTGTAGTTTATTGTTTATAGCATTTAAAATCTCAGTTTTTAGTTTATAATTTGCAATATCAGTCTTCAATCCTACTGTCAAACCATATTGTTCAGTGCTTAATATGTTACATTTGGTGACATGTTTTAAAATCCTTCTCTGCATTGCTGTTTCTAATATTTTTGAAAATGATGTTAAGGGTGATACAGGTCTATAGTTAGACACTTCACATCTATCATCATTTTTATGTAGTGGTTTTATCATTGCATATTTTAATCTATCAGGGAATAACACTCCCCCAAAAAACATTTTATTACAAATGTAATTTATTGGAGAACTTATGAAAGGGCAGCTTATTTTTAGGATCTTTGTGGATATCTCATCATACCCTTATGAGTTTTTTTTAATGGATTTTATAATTTGTTCAATTTCTTTTGTTGTTGTGCATTTACATTCCATATTTGGGTAAGGCTTAGTAAAAGCTTGTTCCATGCAATGGGTATGACTATCCATATTATCGTTATCAACATTAATAAGATTATTTGTACTTTGTCTATCAACATTTTCTGCAATAGCAACAAAATACTACTTAAAAGTTTCAGCAATAATTTGTTGATCAGTGATTTTTTTGCCTTCAACTTTTCGAGCTTGTATTTCACTTCTTTCTTTATTTCTTCTTTTGTTGTTTTGGTTTGTAGATATAATTTGTCTTGTTTTTATTATTTTCAAGTTTATTTGTGGTTAATTTTTTTTTCTCTTCCTTTGTTATTTATTTGATTTATTTCTTGTTTAGCTGAGACTAATCGTACTCCTTTTGATTTTGCCTTCAACTTTTAGAGCTTGTATTTCACTTCTTTCTTTATTTCTTTCAGATTGTTTATTTGTAATGCCCCACGTGGTTTTAACTTTATTGTGGGAGTTTAGAATTAATTTGTCATGTTCCATTCCTTTTGTCTTTCTCATAACTGTAGGCAGTATTTTAGAGCAGTCTCTATAATAAGAAACAAGAGTAGCATTATTATTATTCCGCATTTCATTATTTAGTTCTCTTTTATATTTCCAGGAAGTTATTATTCCTGGTGCAATCCATGAATTTTGGTTCATTTTACTCTTTACCTGAGTTAAAGGAAAACTAGAAAAGTAAATTCTTAGAAAAATATTTAGAAAAGAGTTAAAAATCTTATGAATGTTCACAATCTGCAAGCCATATCCTTCTCGTGCTGTTTGTAGCCAAGATAATTTTGCTGCTGTGGGAGTATTTAACTTCGAAACCAGTATAAACATTCTTGTGAACGTAGAGATAAAGCAATCCCATTACAGGCCTGGGCAGGCCCTGAATGTTCCAGGAGGTCGAAGCTCCCAGATTTCAAGATAGTCGGCACATGAAGGTGGTAAGGTTTGTCATCCCTACGCACCGGCCGCCTTTACCCCCCAGGAAATATTCCTGGTACTCATTTCTGTTAGAGGCTGAGTCGACCCCAGGGTCATAATGCGGCCGGAAGGATTCTGTCAATGAAAAATTCCAGTGACATCAACGGGAATCGAACTCGCGCCCTTCCGGATTGTAGCGCAGTGCCTCAACCAACTGCGCCACCGCGTGCCCCCAACATACTTATAGGTTTCCAAAATGTCATTTAAACTGAGGTAATGGGACAGGAGGCGGTAATGGATCATTCTTATTTTTAGCTCCAGTTTCTTCTCTCCAATGTATCATACCTTCCCTGTCACATTTGTTTCTCATTGTGTTAACAATTAAGATCACAGTCTGTGGGGATGTGACGCCGTGTAGTCTGGTAGATATGTACAAACACTTCAGATGAATCCGCTGACTCCATATTAACATTAGCTGTCTACAATACTACAGCGCAACATGTTCACATTAGCTATCTACAATACTACAGCGCAACATGTTCACATTAGCTATCTACAATACTACAGCGCAACATGTTCACATTAGCTATCTACAATACTACAGCGCAACATGTTCACATTAGCTGTCTACAATACTACAGCGCAATGCGTGCCTAGAGACAATAATAGTTGCTGTCCGTCTGTTTCCGTCTCTTTCTTGTCTTTCTCCATTTCTATCTCTTTTTATCTCCTGGAGGAGGAAGAGGAGGAGAAGCTGTACTTGGCCAGGCCATAGAAACTTCAGAGTCCTGGGTTTGAAGCCTGGAAGCAAGAATTTCTTTAATCAGGCCCCTCTGGTGGTTTCATATTCCCCAAATAATGGTGAATGCCTCACAGATAGCCTTGGGTAAGCCACAGCTGGCATGCCAAAAATGAGATTGTCCGTCATACTGTACATAGCATGGCCTCACTAGCCTTGACTCCTGCTACTTCTCGATCAGGCGTGTAACGATTACAGTCCTTACTTATTTGGTTAACATGTGGTTTGATATTGAATTGTTTCTTTACTTTTGATGTTTTTAGTAGTACATTGCAGTTATGTTCATAACACACTGCTATCAGCATATAATCAATTACATGTATATTTCATATACACTGAGAAGAATTAAACATCAGTAATTATTAATGTTTAATTCTTCTGGACAACAAATTTTTACTGACTTTATGCTTCTGAGGTAACAGCAGCCATTTCTTATTAATTTCGAGACACTTAGCACGGATATGAAAATGAAAACTCAAAACTGGCTACGGTTTCTAAGAAATCCATAAACTTTGATGTATGGTTGACCGTGCATCGTAGTTCAATGTGGATAAAGAGACCAACTAGATGTCACTTTTGGTATTATGTTTATTTCTCCTTTATAGGTTGCTCAACATGTTTCGGGCCAC
>Ga0123355_10005328_pt1 | contig 18793 bp, 18 predicted proteins | sample TergutEmb28metaG_3_FD_89872 | JGI IMG/M metagenome (GOLD analysis project Ga0123355, IMG submission 89872) | Embiratermes neotenicus P1 segment gut microbial communities from Petit-Saut dam, French Guiana - Emb289 P1 | ecosystem: Host-associated > Arthropoda: Insects > Digestive system > Gut ... | reverse complement strand
CTGGGCGCAACAGAGCTTTGTCCAAAATTTCCGGCCTATTGGTTGCCCCCAAAATTGCTACACCTTTGGAAGAATCAAATCCATCCATCTCGGATAACAGTTGATTTAGAGTTTGCTCCCGCTCGTCATTGGAGTTCATCTGATTATCACGGCTTTTGCCTATGGCATCCATTTCGTCTATAAAAATTATGCTAGGCGCATGTTGGCTGGCCTGCTTAAAAAGGTCACGCACCCGCGATGCCCCTACACCAACAAACATCTCAACAAAATCAGAGCCGGACAGCGAAAAGAAAACTACATTGGCTTCCCCAGCCACTGCTTTTGCAAGCAAAGTTTTACCCGTACCGGGAGGCCCAACCAAAAGTGCGCCTTTTGGTTGAACCGCCCCTATTTCTGTATATTTCTCGGGATTATGCAAAAAATCCACTATTTCTGTTAAGCTCTCTTTTGCTTCTTCCTGCCCCGCAACATCTTCAAATGTTACACCTGTCTTTTTTTCCATGTACATTTTAGCGTTACTTTGCCCTATAGACATAAAACCTCCCCTGCCACCCATACGTTTAGCCAAGGAGCGAAATAATAGCATAGAAAGCCCATAGATGATAGCAATTGGTATCACCCATTGAACTATAACATCTAAAATTACATTGTTATTGCTGACCGGCGCAGAAAACTCTACATTATGATAAATAAGCAGGGCAACTAAATCAGGATTATCCACTTTACCTGTGTAGTAATGTATTGGAGTCTCTGGCATTAGATGGCTTAATAATCCGCCGTTTAGCTGGGCTTCGTTATCTAAATCAGCTGCTTCGCTGACAGTTATAAGCAGCCTATCAAGTTCTACCTCAACATGCTCAACATATCCGTCCTCCACCATCTGTAAAAACTGACTATAGGGGATGTTCGTTATAGCGTTATTAACGATGCTTTGGAACAGCATATTTATGAAAAATGTCAAAAGTAATGCGCTGATTAAAATCGTCATTATGCTGACAGGCTTACGCTCTGGCGAGTTTTCCGGTCGTTTGTCTTTCATTTGTAATTTACTCTCCTATACTAATTCCTAGTTAATTACGCTGAAAGCAAGCTTAAAAATATGCGTCAGTTAGCATTTTTTAAGCGACACTTGAAGCGATTTTTAATTGGAGTTTAGTGTAATTCGTGTATGTTTTTAAAGCTATCTTTTAAGGCTTCGTACAGATTTTTGTACATAGGGTAATGCTTATCGTAACGAGCCACTACAGCTTGATCTGGCTCAAAACTTTCGGTGACTGTAATTAACTTGGCACATGCTTCCTCTACTGTAGCAAAGCCGCCTGCGCCTACTGCTGCTAAAATGGCTGCACCTAAGGCTGCACCATCTGCGCTGTTGATTTTATCTACTCGTAAATTTAAAACATTAGCTACAATCTGACACCACAATGGACTTTTTGCCCCGCCGCCTATTATCCTTGCACTTGTTGTGTTGGTTCCCAAGGCGCGGATAGCATCTAAGATATGACGTAAACTATAAGCTACACCCTCTAAAATTGCCTGATGCATATCTGCCCGGCTGGTGGTCGAGGACATTCCAACAAATGCGCCTCTTGCATATGGGTCATTTATCGGGTTACGTTCGCCATTCAAATATGGCAGGTAGTAAACCTTATTATTGCCTAAATCCCCTATATTAATGGCTTTTTCTTCTGCGGCATAATCATCGTGGCCTAAAATATCATTCACCCACCATTTTGTAGAGCCAGCAGAGCTATTTGCCACACCCATATTAAAATAGCGTCCGTTAGAATGACAGAAGGAACTCAAAACACTGGAGCTTCTATCCACAGTAAAGTGATCGCTTGCCACAAAAACTACTCCGCTTGTCCCAAGAGAAAGTGAGCACATGCCGCCAGATACCGTACCCGTACCTACCGCGCCAACAGGCTGATCTCCGCCGCCGATTACCACTTTGGTATTTTCTGAAAGCCCAGTAACCTTAGCCGCCTCTGGAGTAACCGTGCCAACCACACCTATCGATGGGAAAAGATCAGGCAGCTGCTCAACAGCAATCCCAGCAACTTCCATCATAAATGGCGACCATTCCCGCTTCTTTACATCAAGCAGCATAGTACCAGAACCATCAGCTTCATCTATAGACACACGGCCAGATAGTTTATAGGCGACATAATCCTTTGGCAGCATAATTTTGTGAATTTTTGCAAAAATCTCTGGCTCATTATCTTTTACCCATAAAAGTTTTGGCAGTGTATATCCTTCCAGAGCAGTATTTGCAGCATGTTCCAGCAACTTTTCCTTGCCTACAACATTGTTTAAGTAATCGCATTGCGGGGTAGTGCGCAAATCGTTCCACAGTATTGCGCGACGCAGTACATTTCCATCTTTGTCTATCAACACAAGGCCATGCATTTGCCCGCTAAATGATACAGCCTCTATGTTTTTAACCTCAGCTGTTAGCTCTTTAAGGCCATCTACGGTTTGCGTCCACCAATCCTCCGGATCTTGCTCTGATGCATTGCCATCCTGATAAATGGGGTACTCTCTGCTAACCACTTTAAGCACTTTTCCAGTTTCGTCCATTGCGAGCAATTTTACTCCGCTTGTTCCTACATCTACACCTAGTGTAATCATGAAAAATCCTCCCTATAATTTCATAATAAACTTTCCTATACTAATCTCAATTAAAATAGTCGCAATCTGTCGGTCAAAACTTGCTCCTTTTTAATTTGAGATTAGTATTCATATGCAGTATAATCAATGATGGCGCATTTTGCAAATATTTGCCACGCGGAGGTGTTTAATAAAAAAATGCAACAACAAAAAAATATTTTAGCAGTACACGATATATCTTGCATCGGCAGATGTTCTTTAACAGTGGCTCTTCCTGTAATTTCTGCCGCTGGGATTATTGCATCTGTACTACCAACAGCAGTGCTATCTACCCATACAGGAGGATTTAAAGATTACACTTATCGGGATTTAACAGAGGATATGCTGCCAATAGCAGATCATTGGCAAACCCTAAACACAAGATTCGATGCCATTTATACAGGCTATTTGGGATCCCATCAACAGCTTAAAATCGTAGAAGCGTTGATAAGTCGATTCAGCACTTTAGTAATAATAGACCCAGTAATGGCAGATTTTGGTAAGTTGTACTCTGGCTTTGCAGCCGATTTTCCTAAAGGAATGCTAAAACTATGCCAAAAAGCCGATGTAATCACTCCAAACATAACCGAGGCCTTGCTTATGTTAGGCGAGCCATATAAAAAAGGCCCTTACACCCGCAAATATATTTGCGAGATGCTAGAGGCCTTAGTTAAGCTGGTAAAAAGTAATATTGTACTAACAGGCGTACATTTTGGCGCAGAAGAATACGGCGCAGCCGCCTATAATAACGGACAAATTCACTTTGCCCTAGGAAAATACTTTCCCGGCCAGTATCATGGCACAGGAGATTTATTTTCAAGTGTGTTATCCTCAGCTTTAGTCAAGGGCAACAGCCTAAATCAAGCAACCGATGCCGCAGTAAAGTTTACATCCGACAGCATAGAGAGAACTTATCAGGCTGGGACTGATTTGAAATATGGGGTTAATTTTGAGATGGGGCTTTGTGGGTTGAGGGGTTTGTTGGAAGGATTGTGACATGTTGATGCAGGGGCGAATGGCAAGCTTTTATCAGAATCATCCCTCTTCCGGTAACATCATCTGCTCCACCGCATTACTATCCTGCGGATTATTCATCAAAAACTCATCCACTGTTTTTAATCCAAAATGACGCAAAAATCCGGAAGATGTGCCGAATAATATAGGCCTACCCGGTGCATCTAAGCGGCCTCTTTCGCTTACCAAGCCATATTCTACTAGCTTATTCACAGCGTGATCTGCATTGACACCTCTTATATTTTCTATTACTGATTTAGTAACGGGTTGCTTGTAGGCTATTATAGACAAAGTTTCTAGTTGGGTTTGTGTTAAAGTGCGGCGAATTGGCTCTGGCGACAACTGGTTTGCGTATTCATAATATTTTGGATTAGTACATAATTGATAGCTGTCGTCAATTTCTAATAATTGGATGCCCGCCTCTTCTGCTTCGTAGCCTTCTTTCATCCGCTGCAGTAAATTACGCACTACAGGAACATCACATGCTAAAGCTGTAGCCAAAGATCCCACAGGTACAGAGTCCCCCGCTGCAAATAATATGGCTTCTAAAATTTTTTCTTGTTCTAGTCTTTTTCTACTCTCTAGCATGCGGTCAATTCAATCTCCCCAAATAGCTCTTGCTGGATTACTTCGGCTTTATGTACTTTAATAATCTCTAGCAAGGCTAAAAATGTTGTTATGCATTCTTCACGGCTAATGCATTCTTCAAAAAGTACCGATACTAACACTTTTTTTTGAATTCTTAACAAATCTACAATTTCATTCATTTTATCGGCAAGGGTAAAACGCTCTTTAACTACCGTTCCAAAATTATGGCGCACTGTGTCTACTTTCAGAACCTGCCGCTGCATTACATCTTTAAAAATTCTCAGTAAATAGTCCTCGTTTATATCTTCAAGCCATGCTTCCGGCTGGTGTTCAACCATCTTTGACATAACAGAAGTTTCAGCCGACTTAAACAATCTGCGGCCAGAATCTTCTACTTCTTTTAATGCAGCAGCTAAATCTTGGCAATATTTATATGCAATCAGTTTTTGAACTAAGGCCTCGCGTGGGTCTTCAATTTCATCATCATCTAATTTTTGCCTAGGAAGCAGCATTCTTGCTTTAATATCAAGCAAGGTAGCCGCTAGTACCAAAAACTCACTTAAGCTTTCCATATCTGGCGGTAGCTTTCTTATTGCCTCTAAGTATTGCTGGGTTATCTGCACTATCGGGATGTCGTATATGTCTACCTTGTTTGTTTCAATTAGGCTAAAAAGCAGATCTAACGGCCCATTGAATGCTTCTAATTGTACACTGTGCATATCAAAAACTCACAATCGAAACAAGCATGTTAACAATAGGGTTAATTACGCCGCTAACTACCTGCAATAATACAAGAAGCATTAGCACTACCTGCAAAATTTTCTCGTTTTGTGTCATTTTAACAGCAAGGTTTGGGCTTAAAAACACCTGTAAAATTTTTGAAGCATCCAGCGGCGGCACGGGTATCACATTAAACAAGGCAACAGCAATATTTATTCTTGCAAAACTTTCTAAGAAAACACGAACAATTCCCAAAAAATTCCAGCCTAGTGCCTCGTCCAGTAAGCCAATAAAAATAACCGTGGCAAGGCCAACAATAAGATTAATTAGCGATGGAGTGACAAATGTTATCATTACCCCTTTTATGCGATCTTTGTAATATATAGGGCTTGTGGGCGTAGGGCGTCCCCAGCCAAAACCCATTAGCACCGTTAGTATGAATCCAATTGGTTCTATATATTTTAAAGGATTGCCTCGCATTAGGCCATGATTCCTAGGGGTGGGATCTCCTAACATTGTACTACAATGCGCTTTTACGCTTTCATGAATCACTAAAACTAGGAAAGCAGCCACTATTTGCAAAGATAAAGCAATCACCATGTGCGGAATATTTAACATTATTTATGCTGCCTCCTTCATCGGCGCACCGTTGGTTGGGTATGAAAAATACACAAATGTATTTTTCATACCGTACCCCTCAACTGAATGCCTAATGAAGACTGTAAATTATCAAGAATAGCATTTACCGTATTTACAGCTTCTTCATCAGTTAGGGTTCTGTCAGCAGCACGCAAGCCCAAATTATAAGCCATAGATTTATAACCTTCTTCTACTTGTTTACCCTGATACACGTCAAATAGGGCTACATCTACCAAAAGCGAGCCGCCTTTTTCCCAAATTGCAGCTTCAATTGTAGCAGCTGAGATTTCTGTTTTAACTTGCAGGGCAATATCCCTGCTTATAGATGGGAATTTTGGTAAAACTTGATAACTTATAGAAGTTTTTATAGCGGCTATGATTGGAGCCAACTCTAAAGCAGCCACATAAACCCTTGTGCCGATTTCATAATTATTTGCAATATCCGGATGAAGTTCGCCTATGTGCCCTATAGGACTTTCTATACATACTTGCGCAGTGCGCCCCGGATGCATTAGCGAGATTGAATCAGCAGCAAAAGCCAAATTATCTATGCCTAATTTGGCGAATAACTCTTCTATGTCGCCTTTAAGATCAAAAAAGTCTGCATTTTTGTTGCTTCGGTCAAATGCGCCTATTACTAAATATATCTTCTCTTCCGGCAAGCTACCTTGGCGCGGCAAATATACCTTTGTTAGTTCAAAAAGGCGGGCAGTTTCGTTTCTGCGATTAAAATTTACAGCTAGGCCAGATAACATACCGTTAAAAGGCGTTGTGCGCATTAAACTATGATCTTCACCCAATGGACTAGTGATCGTAACAGCCTCTATTGGTGGAATTTGCAATTTTTCAAATATTTTAGGCCCTTCAAAAGGGTTGGTTAAAGCTTCGCTGTATCCAAGTGCACACATGATACGTTTAACGACATCTTCTCCCCGCTGAACAGCATTTTTTCCACCGCCTGTAATATTTCGTTGTGCCTTGGTTACCGGGATATTATCATAGCCGTAAAACCGGGCTACCTCTTCTGCTATATCGGCTTCTTCTGTAATATCTGAACGGAATGTTGGGATTTTTGCCTGTCCATTCGCTGCCTCAATGTTTACAAGGGCAAGAAATTTTTCCATATCCGCTGCACAAATATTTGTGCCTAAACGTTTGTTGATATTATCGGGCTTATAGTTTACTGTGATTGATTTTCGAGGACGCGGATAATTATCAACTACACCGGGTACCACTTCGCCGCATTCAAGCAGTTCTATGAGTTCCATTGCGCGATTTACCGCTGTTAGAGGTAAATTGGGGTCTATACCCTCCACACCTTTGCCAAACTTTGCAGAGGCATCTGTACGCATACCTAATTTTTTGCTGCTCAAACGGATATTAGTGGCATCAAAACTTGCAGATTCAAATAATATTGCCGAGGCCGTTCCTGTTACCTTAGAATTTTCACCACCCATCACTCCGGCTATTGCTAGAGGTTTTTGAGTGTCAGCAATGACTAGCATGGTTTCATCTAAGTTTCTCTCTACACCATCTAGGGTAGTTAGTTTTTCACCTGGGTTTGCGGTTCTTACAACAATTTTATTTTCCGCAATATGATCAATGTCAAAGGCATGAAGAGGTTGTCCGTATTCTAGCATCACGTAATTTGTGATATCTACGATATTATTAATAGGGCGTACACCGGCAGTACTAAGGCGGCGGCGTAGCCACTGGGGAGATGAGGCTAATTTTACATTTTTAACCATACGAGCAACATAGCGTGGACATAATTCAGGGTTTTTGATCTCCACACTAACTAAAGTTTCAGCATTACCCTCTGCTTTTTCTTTTAGTGTGATTTCTGGCAAAACAAACGTTTTTCCGTAAGTTGCAGCCACCTCGCGGGCCATACCAATTATTGATTGGCAATCTATACGATTTGAGTAAAGTTCAAACTCTACTACCTCTTCTTCAAGTTGTAGAATAGGCTTAACATCTGCGCCTAAAACTCGCGCTTGTTCAAACACATAAATACCATCTTCAGGTGCTTCAGGGTAATCTTGCCGGGTATAGCCAAGTTCTTCTATAGAACAAAGCATCCCGTTAGACACTTCGCCACGAAGTTTACCTTTTTTTATCACAAGGCCGTTTGTTAAAGTTGCGCCATGCAGTGCAACTGGCACATAGTCTCCCAAGTTTAAGTTAGTGGCACCTGTTACAATTTGCACTGCTTCTGAGCCTATATCTACCTGGCAAACAAGCAATTTATCAGCGTTAGGATGTTTATCAAGTGTTAATATTTTGCCAACTACTACCTTACTAATATCTGCGCCTAATTGTTCAAAATTTTCTGCAGCGCTGCCTGTCATGGTCATATCTTCCATAAACTGGCGGATTGGTGCATCTATGTCAACAAATTCTTTTAGCCAAGACATTGGAATGTTCATATTTACCTCCTAGAACTGATTCAGAAACTGAACGTCATTTTCAAATAATAAGCGCATGTCGTTTATGCTGTATCTTTGCATGACAATACGGTCTATTCCCATGCCAAAAGCATAGCCGGTGTAGCGGTTTGGGTCTATATCACAACGTTCTAACACTTTAGGATGCACCATTCCGCAGCCCAACAGTTCTACCCAGCCTGTATCTTTGCATACAGCGCAAGGCTTGCCCGATCTACCTCCGCAGATATAACACTGAACATCCATTTCAGCACTAGGCTCAGTAAATGGGAAGAAACTTGGACGGAATCGCACTTTTATATCTTCTCCCAAGATTTTTTGAGCGAACAAGGTCAGCATTCCCTTCAAATCTGCCATAGTAATATCTTCGTCAACAACCAGGCCTTCAATTTGATGAAATACCGGCCCATGTGTGGCATCCCAATCATCTGAACGATAAGTTTTACCTGGTGCAATGATACGAACTGGTGGATTCTCAATGTTCTCCATTACTCGTACTTGCACGCCAGAAGTCTGAGTACGCAACACATGGCCCTGACTTGTATAAAAAGTGTCCTGCACATCTCTTACAGGGTGATTTGCAGGAATGTTAAGCGCTTCAAAATTATAGTAATCTTCCTCAACCTCTGGGCCATCAGCTATGGTAAAACCCATGCCGATAAATAGATCTTTAATCTCGTTAAGTACGGTAGTGAGTGGATGCAAATTTCCAACCGTACGACGGCGTCCCGGCAGGGTTACATCTATACTCTCCTGCTTTAAAGCCTCTGCCATTTGTTTTTTGCCTAAGTCAGCTTTGGCTTTTTCTATTAGGTTTTCGGCTAGGCTTCGTACTTCGTTTATTAGTTGTCCCGCGGCAGGGCGTTCTTCTTTAGGCAGTTTGCCCAAGCATTTTAAAAGCTCGGTCACTTCACCCTTTTTGCCCAGGAATTTTATGCGCAGCGCTTCTAAATTAGATAAAGTTTGCACATTGCTGATTTGCTCTTTTATATCTGCACTTAGCTTGTTAATTAAATCCTGCATTATGACTCCTCTTTCGTTGGAATTTTTCTCTACATAATTTTATTATACCTGTTTTTGTGAATTTTGCAAAAATATATCTAATTCTCTTTTTCTTCAAGACGAGAAATTAGTTATTAGCTGCTTGGCATGGTGATTTTGCTCACTTTGAGTTTTGCGTATATTTTTGTGGCGAAAGCGTTCAAGCCCTTGATTTACCTGGGTTTGAACGCTTTTGTCAGAATCATCCCTTGTTTTGAAAACAGCGTGTTTTACAGCTATTTCAAGCGTTTTTTATCTTGGGCGCAAAATCTTTTCCATATGTGCGCTGACATGTTATAATTGTTAATGAGGAATTGCGTTGAAAATTTATATTTTTAGACAAAAAGATAATCGTATACAAGTGAATCTAATTTGCCACCCGTCCGGTGAGTCACGTGTAATCGTATATGACTAAGTTGAGGTGCTTGCGCTTAAGAAGTATACTGGCATAGCAAGTTCAAAGAAAACGAAGTGAGGTGTACAGTGAAATTTTACATTTTTAATCCCAAATATCCCGAGCCCTTTTCAGTCATACATCCACTTAAAACTAGGCATATTATGACCTTAGTAAATGATGACATACCCACGTATATTGACTACATTATTTTATTTGGAAGCAGCTTGAATTTGACATGTACACCCATGAGTGATATTGATTTATATGTTATATCTAGTGATAATAAAAGCGCGTACGAGTATCTATATAAACGCTGTAAATTACTGAAAATAAAAGCCGATATATTAGTATCTGATACAATATCTTTTATGGAAGAAGCATTGGATATAAACACAGTCGAACGACAAGTATTGAATCAAGGAGTAGTTATTTATGAAAAAGAAAATCTCATTGCTTGATAGAGCAAAGGCAGATTTGATTACTGCAGAAACCATGCTGAAAAATACAAACGATGATGTGTTTATAGATATTGCCGCATATCATGCCCAACAATGCATCGAGAAGGCGGTAAAATATCTTATCGGTTTGGAAGGCAAAACATATGTTGCCGATCATAGGCTATCTGTTATTCTTGAAGATTTATCCGATGAAGAAGTAAATGAAATCGTAGATAAAATAGAAATTAGTATAGATAGTTGGGCGACAACTGCCCGTTATAAATCCACTATTGCAGCAAGTGCAAAAGAAGTAACAGCCATTCTTGGTGTATGTAAAAAAATGATTGAAGTTGTTGAATCTCGTATTCCTGATTCAAAGGCCTCTTGCGCTAAAGATGTTAAAAGCTACTTTAAACAACTATTGGATAACTAATATTTAAGCATGTAATATTGAACACTTCCCGGAGGAAACTAAAATGATCAAAAACCTAAAACACACAAAAATCAACATTGAAAAAGATAAAGAATATATCCTAGAAAGACATTGCCGCATAAACTACGCCTGCGATGCCCCATGGGCAAGAAAAATTTCATATGACCAATACCGCACAAACTGGTTCTCAAATGCCGAGCAAATGGACGGATTTTTATCTGCTTTACAAAATAGCATGAAGGACGAGCGCACAATCGCTGAAATTATAAAAACAGAACAAAACGAAACAGTTGCATATATTTGGGCTCCATTTTACGGAGACGATGAATCATTTATATGGGCAGAAATACAAGATATCTACATCGAAGAAGCATACCAAGGCGGCGGTATTGCCACGTATTTGATGGAATACGCCGAAAAAGCAGCAAAAGCTAATGGTGCAAAAGTTATCCGCTCAGGAACTGGCTGCGAAAATATTGCCTCACAAAAATTACATCAAAAAGTGGGATATTATCAGTATCGTATGGAATACGAAAAAGTTTTAAAGGATGAGGACTAAACACATGCGCCCAAACATACAAAGCCTATTAATATCGGCATTTGCCGTACTATTCTTTATCTCAAGGCCAATTCTATTTTCAACTCATGCATTTTCCTTTGGTTGGCTGTTTGCTTTAGCTTCTATAATATTCGCTACCATTGGGGGCATTTATTTGCTTGTAAAAAAAATCAAAACTTTAGATATTAGGTTTTGTACTGTAATTATTTTATCTCACTTCTTCTTCCAATGGATATTTACACGCCAACCAAACGTTTGGCCTGCCAATTTACGGCCTGTACTTTATATCCCTATTATCTTTACTCTCGTATTCCTGTGCAGCCTAGTACTGGGGCTACTTTGGACGCTTTTATCAAAAGGATCAACGGTTAATTTTTTATGGAGTAAGGATGAGTTTTCGCCATCGGTTAAATACATTATACAAGAAACACTCATGCTAGCCACTGCATTATTTATATTGTTAGCTGCTGGGCCAGTACATATTGCAAGTGCCGGCAATATAGAGCTTAATGGCTTACTAATTTTAACGATTGCCCTGGGATGTTTTTTTGTTGCAGGTTTTTTAGTGTTTATTCTTACACGCATATTTAAGGGACGTTATAAATTTATAGAATCAATCTTTAGTGCGCTACTTTTATTGATCGTGCTGAATGCCTTTATAATTCCATTCCAAGCCAATCTTTTAGATGGCGGCGAACTTGGCCTGCCTGCAGACGATATTTTACCTTTACTGCGTAACATATTTTTGTTTGCGATTTTATTTTTAATTGCGGCAAAGTTTCGTAAAAATTTGAGGTTTGTTGCTGTACCCATTGCAGTTTTGACAATTGCCTTAACAGCTTATAACTTGAATATGTCAAGGCCTGAGGAGATTCCACAAGAAGAAATTAAAGCAAACGCCGTCACATTCAGCACAGATCAAAATATCGTAGTCATTGTCGCAGATATGCTGCAGGGCACAGTGGTGGATTATATGTTTGAACGTTACCCCTATCTTACAGATTCTTTTGATGGCTTTACGATGTTTAACCGTGCGTTTACATCCTTTCCGTTTACTAGGTTTTCCCGGGAAACTATTCACTCGGGCTTGCTTTACTCGCTTGATGGTGTAGTATCGCAGGAGGAGCATGTTCGCGCATCTGTTGGGAATTCGTTTTTATCTGATATGTATGCCGCCGGAGCTTGTGTGAGCGGGCTTCATATATCTCTTTTTGGAGAATTCCCATCCATACCCAGCCTTAACTACCCTACCCCGCCACTTCAATTATACGGCTACGCGCTAGCCGCATCTGTTGCACGGCTTACCGGATATTGGATATTTAATCCATTTGGCGGCCATGCCCTAGATTTAGTTATGGCAGATTCCATTGGTTCGATAAACGCTCACAACATGTTGACGAATCAGTTGACAGCTAAAGGTGAAGAGCTTAAGCTGCTATACTTTTGGGATTATACAATGCATACCCCCGTTGTGTTTAACCGAGATGGCAACATCCGTTCAGAGCCAGCTGCCAGGGATGACAAAGAAGCTATAGTCGATGAAACCTATTTCGGCCTAAATCAACTGATTCAATTATTTGAAGCAATGAAAGCGCAAGGTGTGTACGACAACAGCTTAATCATTATCGTAAGCGACCATGGCCACGGCTTCGGTCAAAACATTTTTCATGAGGGGTCAGAAAATTTTGGAAATTTTTTACCAGTATTCCGTTATAACACCGCCCTATTTATAAAGCCGCCAAATGCGCGGGGTTCAGCACAAATCAGCCACAATCCAGCCTGGACAGGAGATGTCCGCGCTATAGTGAATTTTTATCATCAAAATTTTGAGAACATCTCACCCAAGGATGTAATGGCCCAAATCCGCAACAAAAATCCAGAAGTCGGCGTGTTATTTGCCCCAGAAGGTACAACAATGCCCGAAATGTGGCACACAAACGAACACCACCAATTGGTAATAGTACAATCGCTGTACGATATCCCAGCAGCATTTTACGAAAGGAGCAGGTAAATGAAAGTATACTTAAATGAAATCAGCGGCCTTGCCGATGCAATCGTATCGCTACACATGAGTAAACGCACCTGGTCAAGAGCATTTGAACTAGAAGTACAGGAAGTATGTAAAAAAGTTTTAGACGAGCGCGGAGCTTTTAAAGAAACAGAAAGCCCAGAAGCCGAAAAATTCAAAAAATGGATGGATATGCTTGCAAAATGGGGATGGAAACACACCACATTGTTACGCTACGTAGACTTTTCGGTAACAGTGGAAGGAATGCACCGCGGTGGACAGGATGACTGGGATGCCCATGCTAAACGTTTTAATAATCGCATACTACGTTCCAGCACCCGCTTAGCTTCCTTTGGCTACGAGATGTCTGACTGGTACAAAGGCAAAATAATCTCAACTGACCAAGCTTTAGCTCACTTAAAAATCGAAGTGCCCAATCAAATAGAAGTTGAGGGTCAAACCTATGTAAAAGCAATAAACGGCTATATCCAAAAGGATTTAGCAGATAAACAAGATGTAAAACGTGGCTTATACATGCTAAGCATACCCAGCAATTTCATCTTTAAAGTAGATATCTGCGAATGGGCGCATGTCTATAAAGAAAGAAACGCCCAAGGCACAGCCCATCCAGAAGTTAAAGCATGCTGCGAAGCCATAGCAGACCTACTGGAAACCGCACATGAGCAGTTTAATAGAAAATTGTTTGATAAAGTCTTGAATTAATTTGAAATAACATTCATAGTATATGACCGTTTAATTGTCTTTTCTTGTTGTCGCAAAAAGAAAACCTAAAATCAGTGTTATTATAGTTGACAAAAGTCTTATTATCTCAAATACAAGTGTGGAATCACCTTCAAAGAAATATCCTATAAAAAACACAATGACTAGTGAAGCAACTGAAGCAATGAATGCACGATATGCTTTTTGGATTAAATCAGACTCGACACGTCGACGATGATCACCTTCAATGTCTTCAGTTGTTACTTTTTGAGCTCTCTGTGCCTTTTTTGGCTCATTTTGACGCGAAGTGATGATTGGCTTGCCAAAGTCTGTACCACCATCGTCTTTAATGATTTCATCTGCCATTAAGCGTACCACTCTTCTTCTATGATAAGACTGTCTTTGATGTATAATTCATTAGCATCTTTGGATTTCTGCCATGCCGTACCATCTCTGTGAGTTAAATCTCTTAGTGTAAATGGACTGTAGTTATGATAATGTTCCCAAACCCATTCTAGGGTATTATAGAAATTAGTGTGGTCTTTAGAAATTATGCGAGCAATATCACCATTAGTATATGCATAACTTTCTATAAAGTCCGATCCATAATTCTTAAAAACATCATAGACACTGCGGAGTACAGGCCCATGTGTCCAAACCTCAAAATGTTCATCAAAAAGAGGTTCTCTTGTATTCTTTAAATAATGTTTATAAACGAAATAAATTAATTTTTGCAGTTTTAAATGCGTAATTGGCCGTTTTTCATAATAAGCACGATGTAATATGCTATTTGCCACCAATAGTGGACTATTTAAAGTTCTCGTTTTTGTCAACGTCATTGTTAACCTCCTTATGAATTTTTTTGTAGAAATCTTACCTAACAGTTTAGTTACCATAGAATACCACGCCTATTTTTCATAGTCAACACTTGTCGAACGTTTGTGCTGAATAAGGCCTATTTGTCGAAGAATGAAAGTATAATGAATATGCCTAGCATCAAATTGACGACCTAAACACGACATTTCGCGTTATTTTATTGTTGCATTATATAAGTATGCCCAAATTAAAAAAGTGATTGTAATATATTTTATATCTAATCATATTCGATACAAAATATATTATACAATCACCATAAATTTTTATTAATAACTAATGGATAACTTACAAATGCTTTAGATAAAATCAACCACCTTTAACCAGCGACCGAATGATCTCCCCATACAAAGATTTAGCATTAAGTTTCCAATTATTCTGTATAATCCTAGCCTGTTCTCGTGTATCAACCGAGATAGCAATTTCCATAAGTACGCGTCCTTCTTCGTAAACACCGCATTTTACCATAAATTCATCGTTATCTGCATTAGGAAAGAAGGTCGCTGTATTTTCAAAAGATTTTTTGATTTCTCTATGATTTTCGGTAATATATTGGTTAATGCGCGTACGGATAGATGGAGGAATATGTTTTTCAAAATATTCCAAAATTTGCAAACCTTCGTCTGTAACAGTGTAGCGGGTTATGTTACTATCTGTAGCCGCATCTAAATACCCACCATCCACCATTTCTGCCATGGTTTGCTGCAAGGTGTAGTAGTCCATAAAATCAGATTGCCTAATATAATCGGTGATCCATGCCCGAGACAGGGGCAAATCCATTTTATCTAGCAAGTACAAAATAATCAGTTTATTTTCGGTATTTTTGCTGTCCACGCCTCGCACCTCAATTTAATAATTGTTCGCTTCTTCTCAATAAAACTGCTAAAAGCTCATCATTTATTTGCAAAGGATCTATCTGCCACTTTTGTGAAAAATAATTTACAATTTTTATATGCAAATCATTAGTTTCTAAGCGATGTTTCCTCGCCAAATATGCATGAAGCATTTCTTTTTCATCTTCGTTTAAGATAATGCTGGCAAATTCATGATTTATTTCTTCGTAATATTCTTCCTGCTTTGTTTGAAGGTTTGGTCTGAGTGGTACGCCTATGTTTCCGTAATGCTCCGCTACAACAATGGTACCGGCTACCATATCCCCTACTCTTTTATGCTTTTTCGAGAACATAATAACAAATATACCTATATAAAAAATGTCGAAAAGGGCCTTAAAAAAATTACGTATCATAGATTGCAACAGGCCTACAGGCTGCCCGTTATCGCATATAACCCGTAATCCAAATAATTTTTTGCCTATGCTTTGCCCATTCATAAGCATTTCTAGCAGAATAAAATAGCAGAAATAAATCACAAACCATGATATAATCAGTAGACCAAAAACCACTCCGCTTATATTACCTATGACGAAATCAAATGTTGGCCCAAACACTGCAAGCAGTGTAAATATAGTTATCACGGCTATCATGCTGAGTTGAATCATAAAATCAATAACAAAGGCAGCAAGCCTAGAACCTGCACCGGCTAGACGATACTCAATTTCTATATTAGCAGGGGTTAAAACGACATGTGTCTTCATGCTACACATCCTTTATTAATAAGATTTGGAGAAGATTATGACAGAAACACAGTTTATAGAAAAAAACGAAAAACGCTGGCAACAGCTAGAAGAATTTAATCAAATACTGCAAAAGCGAGGCATCCGCTCTTTAGAAAAGCCCGAAATACAAAACTTTGCCGAAACTTTTAGGGCAGTTGGCTATCACTTGGCTTACGCTAAAACACATTTTCCAAATGGATCTAGTTTGCCGTATCTTACGCATATCGTTGGGCTTGCTCATAATTTTTACTATGTGAAAGAAGCAGGAAGTTTTCGTGCTGTCAAGGATTATTTTCTGTTTCGCTTCCCAGAGATTTGCCGAGAGACCCTACGCTATTCTACCATAGCTTTTATCATTTTCATCCTCGGCACAATTTTTGCATTTGTGTATGTTGCTACAGATGTCTCTCGCTTTAGCCAAATTTCTCCTTTTGAAGTTGCCGCAGATTTAGGTGATGGCGAGGTAGTTTGGGATTATGCCTTTATGAGTGCTTACATTATGACTAATAATATCAGAGTATCTATAATGGTGTTTGTTTTTGGCATAACTGCCGGGATAGGCACGGCTTTTATACTTTTTTACAATGGCATGATACTTGGGGCAATTGCTGCGCATGTTGCAGTACTAGGCTCTCCCAGAGACATGCTGGTATTTTGGGCATTGATCCTCCCCCATGGCGTGCCAGAGCTTGCTGCTATATTTATAAGCGGTGCATGTGGGTTGTTGATTGGCCGGGCAATTATAATCCCTGGGGATTACAGCCGCAAAGAATCGATCATAAGCAGCGCGCGTCAAGCAGCAGAACTTATACCTGGGATTGTAGCCATACTAATTATTTCGGGCCTTATCGAAGGATTTTTTACCCCCATGGCTGTATCACCATTTATAAAATTAGGGTTTTCGTTTTTGATATTATTGCTTTTATGGTACTATTTTTCTCGCAAACGAAGTATACCACAAAGCTTGTAATAATGCGAGGTTGAACGCTTTTTACCAAAGGATCAACGGTTTATCTAAAACTCAAATTTATACCCAACGCCCCACACAGTCTTAATTGCCCAGCCATCTTCCTTATTCATCTTTTCTCTCAGCCGTTTAATATGTACATCCACTGTACGGGTATCCCCCATAAACTCGTATCCCCATATTTGGTCAAGCAATTGGTCACGGGTAAATACTTGATTAGGATGGCTAGCAAAAAAATGCAGTAGTTCAAATTCTTTACGCGGAAGTTCTAGTGGGTGGCCATGATAGATAGCTGTATGCTTAGATTGATTGATGGCCAGGTTTGGTAAAACAATTTGGCGAGAAGGTTCTCCATCCTTGCTATCAAAGCGACGTAGTACTGCTTTTACTCGCGCTATCAATTCTTTAGGATCAAAGGGCTTAACGATATAGTCATCTGCCCCTAATTCTAGCCCTAAAACTTTATCAAAAGTTTCGCCTTTGGCTGTAAGCATAATGATTGGCACATTACTCATTTTTCTAATTTCCTGGCACACTTGATATCCGTCCATTTCGGGCAGCATTAGATCTAACATTACGAGATTTGGCGAATATGCTGGAAATGTTTCTACGGCAGTTCTGCCGCTATAAACTTCTTTGGTGTCGTAGCCTTCTTTGTTTAGATAAAGGCTTAAAAGTTCTGCAATGCGTGCATCATCGTCTACTATTAGAATTTTGGATTTAGGTGACATTGTTTCCCTCCCGGTTATTGCATAATCCTAGGTAAAACCATTGTAGCATATGGTTAATGCTATCTCAAATCATTTGGGACAAATTAACAAAAAAATGATATAATTCATTTGCAAGCTGTGGGCGGTGCATGACCGGATTCCTATGTATTCTGAAAGGATGATGGTCATTATGACTACACTTCCATTTACTCCTTACGAATTAATGTCGTTAATACAAACTGCGATTTTAATTTATATAACGTGGAAAGTCAAAAAAAGCACCAAATGTAATAATTGTTCCAAATGCAATAAAATAAGCCGCCCCAGGCGATGGAATGGCCTATTTTAATGCGTTAATGTAACTTGTTAGCGTCCGGTCATAGCCGCCGAACTGCTTGTGTAACATAGGTTAGGTGGGTGTTCAAGCACTCACCTAATTTATTTTCACCTATATAATACACAAATATTCACTTAGGTGTCAACTCATTTGCAATCAAACCATATAACTTCTCCATAGCATCATGCAGCCCGCCTACTTCATTTATTATTTTTTCATCCACGGCTTCTTCTCCTATCAAGATAGTGCCCACATCCAAAACTAGCTTCTCGGTATCCATCATCAGTTCATTCAGCCTATCTCGCTTTATTTGAGAATTATCCACAACAAAATCCATCACCCTATCCTGCATTTTATTGAAGTAATCATAAGTTTGAGGTGTACCCACCATGGTGCCGTTCATGCGCACGGGGTGTATAGTCATCGTTGCTGTTGGTGCAATAAAAGAATATTGCGCCGATACCGCCAAAGGTACACCGATCGAATGCCCTCCGCCCAACACCAAAGAAACTGTGGGCTTGCCTATATGGGCTATCAGTTCTGCTATTGCCAAGCCTGCCTCTACATCGCCGCCAACTGTGTTTAGCAATATCAATAAGCCATCAATTTCCTGATTTTCTGCTGTCATAACTAATTGAG
>Ga0123355_10005327_pt1 | contig 18795 bp, 17 predicted proteins | sample TergutEmb28metaG_3_FD_89872 | JGI IMG/M metagenome (GOLD analysis project Ga0123355, IMG submission 89872) | Embiratermes neotenicus P1 segment gut microbial communities from Petit-Saut dam, French Guiana - Emb289 P1 | ecosystem: Host-associated > Arthropoda: Insects > Digestive system > Gut ... | reverse complement strand
TCTCAAACACCCTCAGCTTCCTTTCCTCCCGCAGTGTCAACGACCAAGTTTCACACCCATACAAAACAACAGGAAAAATTACAGTTCTATATATCTTGATCTTAACATTTTTGGATAGCAACCTGGAAGACAAAAAATTCTGCACCGAATGATAGCAAGCATTTCCTGACCTCAATCTGCCCTTAATTTCTTCCGCAATAGAATTTTGATTTGTTACAGTTGTTCCCAAATATTTAAACTCCTCCACCCTCTCTAAGGTACTATTATCAATCCTCACACTGTGAATTCGTCCTGCATTCTGATCTCGAGACATGACCATGTACTTCGTTTTATCAGCACTTACTTCCAGTCCAATCTCCTTAGTAGCAGCTAGATACGAGGATACTAACACTTCGAAATGTTACATTGCATCCATCCTTAAGCCACAGTATGGATTGGATTCCTTCAAAACGTTACTAGACACCTGCCAATAAATACCGCGTCATTACACATAAGACCACTATATATGCTCAAAACAGGTAAAACAATCCATCCTAAATATTAAACCAATGGAATAGTGGAGCCAGTATGTTGCTCCGTTTATCGTCAGTTACCTTAGCTAACAAGGCACTACCGGAATGCACACTTAAACAGTGGCAAATACAAGCACCAAGTAATTCAACATTCGGAAACACTTCGGTTCGAGGACATAGTGTAATTACTTGTAACACATAATTCTCAAAATAAACAGTGACTGCTTACCTCTTAAATATTAGCCTGCAAGTTTTCGTAATGGAAAGTCAGTATTCTTCCGAGGAGGGAAATAGACTTCTAAATATTATTAAAATCACCTTCCCATTTCAAACAGCTAATAATGAGCCCGAATTGGTTACAGGGATACTTCTATATTATTTGCCAGACAAGCACACTACGTTATATGTCCACAGGGACAGCAGAGATATCTACTCTTTCATTAACCTCGAAGCTAATTGTGGGTGGGTGGTCAACGCCACACCCACTGTCGTTTTACCTCCGGAAAAGAGACCCGGTACACATTGCGCAGGAGGCTGATATATATATATATATATGTGTGTGTGTGAATGTGTGTGTGTGTGTGCCGGGTAGCTGAGTCGGTATAGCGACTGATTACGGGCTGCAGGGTCCGGGAACGAATCCCGGTGGGGACGAGATTTTCCGCCCGTCCAGACCGGCCCTGGGCCCCATCCAGCCTCCTGCAAAATGGGTACCGGGTCTTTTCCGGGGATAAAGTGCGACCTGGACGTGCTGCTGACCACTCACCCCCTTCTAGTTCCGCGGTCATTGAAGAGTAGAGCTATATCTCTACCCACACTCTGGGCCACACCAGGCCTGTAACGGGATCACTTTAGCTTTACCTTTATATATATGTGTCTATATATATGTACACGACAGAGAAGCAAGTGTTATAAGACGGAAGTTGGAGAAGGATTTCTAACTACCTGTACAGAATAAACGATTTTAGATAAGATCTGACACAGCCACGTTGCTTCTGACGCCAATATTTATGAAGTTTGAATATATACATATGCAAATGTTTTTATTCTTACTACTTTTACATATAAATTAATATAAGTACATTACGTAGTGTTATATAGAGAGTTGTATGCAAAATTATACGTCTAAATTATATGCGGAAAAATATGTCTAGTGTCCAACGGAGGGACATACAGAATTATAGAGTTCCACAAAGCAATGTTGCTTCACTCCATAATGTAGGGTGTCACGCACAAGACCACAGTCTGGCTAGTCTTATATTTCTACAAAAGACAGTAATAAATTTCCCAGCTCTTGTGACAGCTGTGGTGGACAGTACAGATAATATACATCGCTTGGAATAAATGAGACATAAACACAGGACTGTGTTGAGTGATCTTCAGAGACGAGAGTAGATGGGAAGACCACGTGACACGTAGAATTTATCTTGGAAGTATCAGATCTGAAGGCTGGAACCTGGTCTCATTTGGCTGAGAACAGGGATCAGCGGTGGGTTGTTTTGAAATAATGACAATTCTATTCCATTAAAAAGGGTAAATTTATGGATTAGGCTATCGAACAATAGTGCCTGAAGGACTCCTCGTTATATGATAACAGCAAGAGTCACAGTAGCATTAACAGTAGCAGCAGTTGCGGTATCATTATTATCATCATCATCATTGTCATCACCATCAATATCAGCCGTAGTAATAGTGTCTGCTGACGCATCTCCTGCTGATCCTATTTGTGCCCATCTATCGGCAGCCTGTAATATTATATTTTCGGACATAAAGAAATAAGAGTGAACAGTTATAAGATATAAGATGAAAAAACAAAACAGTTCGTAAGAAGTTTACGTTCCGGCCCAAAACATGAGGGTCTTTTCACAATATTTCATCCACATTTTGTGGCGGACAAAGCTTTCGCGTCTCGTTATGCACCTCGCACAGTCCACTGACAAACACTAGGGCATAAATTGTGAAGGGACATGTGAAAGGGGAGGTTCAGGGCAGAAAGTGGCCGCGAGCCAGGCTGGGTGTGGCCGAGTTCCAGACGATTCACATCGCCCTCCTGGCGGCGGGAGGGATGACAAGAAGACCTCCACAGTTGAACCACTGGTCTCGCCTCATGAGACTTTTTCCCCCGGTCCATTTGGCATTTCACGAAAATCGATAGAGAGAGAGAGGACGGTACTAAAGTTCAAAATTTGAAATAAAAGTTTGAGGAAATTTGGAGACTGGCGTCCGTCGTAGCCCTGTCAGCTGCCCGTCTTTCACTATAATGTACTTTACCCATTATCCGAGATAAAGTTATACCCCGCTTTAAAAGTCAGTGGCACGTCACGCGTATCTCCAATATGTGAGTGGAGAGGTAACATCAGAGGGTTGTACACCTTTAATTCCCTTCAGGGGTCTACACATCGGAAGTTTCAAACTCGCGGCCCAATCACTCCATTTACGGAAATTCGCCAGACACAGAGTTGTATAACTTTTTATTTAGTGTTTGTTCATCACTGGCCTAGAGGCTTACAACGTTTGTCACCCATGGATGGTAACATAAACATGCGTCTAATAGAGAGAATAAAATGCAGTATGATTTAAATTCCCTTATATTTTGATGTGGTTGTTAAAAGTATGGAGCATTCTTAATATAGTGTTCAGTTTCAGTGGAAATTCTTTTCATCTTCGCTGCTGAAGTAAAGCGCGTACCGCCTTAAGACAAAATGATCAATTTGACTTTTGTGCTTTTTCACTTTATGACCTTATCAGTAAACAGCAGAAACTACCCTGACGATAAGCCATCCAATGACTAGGATGTCTTGGAGAGTGGTGTAGCTTTGTAGCAAAGTTGATCAAAAAAAAAAAGGCTATCGAAACTCAAGACCTGCCAGGTACCAGACGAACACACACCATTCATCTTTCAATACAAGATTGACCTGCAAAAATGATTGTATGTTTTCTAATTATTGTTCCAACCATTCAGATATATGTCTAAGGAAGATATGTGAAGAGGTACCTATTTACCTTATTCATACATTATCTGTTTATTTATTTATGTACTTATTTATTTATTTTAGTGCAAATGCAAGTATGGTGATTATTAGTGTTGTGCAGCGCAGTATCTCGAAACGATCTGGATAAAAGGGACGGTGATCGCATTCTAAATACACAGCTACTCCCAACACTACATCCTAACATTCAGGTCTACGGAGTTTGCCGGACTTCCGACGATTTGTGTTTGTTCAAGCGGCAGCTCGCCGTCAACGGTACCACGTCAGGGCAGCACAGCCTCTCCATCGCCAGCACAATTGCTAGACTGTGCGCCCTTTGAGGTTAGAGGTCTGTACATACCAAATTTGAGAATTTTGTCAGATCCAGCCTGAAGCGCATTAGCCATACCATGAAGTAAGGGTCACCCATACACGACGGCAGCCCTATTTGCTAAATCAAGCCGAGTAATTCCGAAATATATTTACCACGTACAATCTGCACTCAGTCAGAGACACACAAAGTTTTCAAAAATCTGTGATCCCCCTCAACGTTTTCGGCACCAGAAGTGTGGCATGAAGAAAGTGCCGTACTGACAACCCACTAAAACTGCGCGTCATCATACAAAATTTAGTCTCCCAGGCGACCTGGTGCCCAGAATTTGTGCATTCCTAGTCAAACTGTAATTTAACTACTGTGTGTTTATTTTAATACAAGAATGTCAATAATTATTTAAGGAATTATTTAGCGACGCTCTAAAACACATAGCAGATAACGTTTAAGTGAGCCATCTCCGTTGTGCTGCATACAATCATAAAGATAGGCTGAGTAAGTCAAACACAACTTACGGATATATTATTGCTAAGGAGCTTTATTCACACAGCGTATCTTATGAACAACTATAGGTTTCGGCCTTTTTTTCTAGACCATCATCAAGTTGATCGTTTATCCTATTCGAGGCAACTATACAATGCGATATTAAGTCTTTATTATCTAACGAGATTTCGTTTTCATCGATTAAACTTTCCTGTTCGTTTGAATATTAAATATTATGAAATTCTGGATAGTTACAAAATTTATAAAACTTAGACAGCGTAATTTTATAAATATTCTAAATTTCACAATATTTAATATTCAAATGAACAGGAAAGTTTAATCGACGAAAACGAGATCTCGTTAGATATTAAAGACTTAGTATTATATTATATAGTTGTCTCGAATAGGATAAACGATTAACCTGATGATTGGCCTAGAAAAAGACCGAAACATATAGTTGTTCCTAAGATACGCCGTGTGAATAAAGCTCCTTAGCAATAATACATTCACAAGTTGTGTTTAACTTACTCTACCTATCTTTGTGGCACAGTGTATATATATATGACATTCGAGAAAGGGCACGTAGCCATCGGAACACAGCACGTGTAAGTTACCGCGAGCTCTGTCTGCAAGAGCGTAACCATGCAGTCCTCCAGAAAATTAAGCAAGGATTTCTTTCCCGAACAAAAGCAAACCCAATTTGTCAAGCTCCTTCCCTTAAACAAAAGCTCAACTCGGCACATTACGTGCACGTGCAGCGCCGTCGTAATTTGCCGGTCAACTGGCAACGCACAAGCAGCCTTACAGCTTTCTGCTGCTAGCTATTAACTTTCTGAGTCTTCACAAGCATACAATAAACGAAATTACGGGCAAATTTTTCTCTGCCAAAAAATGGTCCTGGAAATGCGGGGTGAGCCAGTTAAGAAGATAAGTACATGAATATTACAAGTGACGCACAAAAATGGTAGAAAGTAATACGCAGGAATGCACAGTCTACGAGCGCCTTAAGGGCAACAACACACTCCTATATCGACAGTTACATCGTGGAATTACTAAATACAAATACTGGATTTATTTTACGTCAAAAATAAGGAAATAAAATATTTTAACCGCATATTGCACTACACGTTTCATCTCACCTCTGCAGACTTTCAGTGCTGTGCAATGCAAAATACTTGTATTCACAGTAACTGAACAGGCAACACTGAATTTTACGTATCCATAGACCCTTAATAAAATTGGTTCATATTAAGAACAAAATAGGGCATTCCTACGAGTTTTGTGCAACTTCACCTATAATTTCAGGCGATGTAAAGTCTATATATATTTTTCCTGTGGCGCTGCGGCCCAACGCGGGTCATGGCCTCTCCATTCTTGAGGTTTCTGGATCACATACGACAGGCTATAGCCTGCAGCCTGCCGGCACCTAACTTCCAAACAACAGCAACCCAAGAACCGGAAGGCCTGTGAGGTAATCAGCACTATAGACGTGAGCTCCTGATGATGGACGTAGAAGTGCCCGACACATGTTGAGCATATCATAAGTATAATAAAACAAGAAATTGCATCTAGTTGGTTCTTCTTCTTCAGTTATCACAAAGATTCACGGTCCAATACAAATTAAAAAAGTAAACTGTGCGTTAATATTGTTCTTTAACGTTACAGTTTGAAATGTTATTATTAAATCCACATTTTCTATTCTACATATCAGTAATTCATACACTAACGAGGCTCTCGTTAAAAATTTAAACGAGTAACAGATTAAAGAGCTCTCCCGTTTTTCACCACTTCATAACAAAATTTAAGTCCAAAGTAGCCGTACAGGTCTATGCATACCAAATTATTATCAGCATTGTTTTGTCATCACATTCATCCTCTGGTTCAACATTATATTTATTTTCACAGCTGTTGTACTCACAATTTGTACGTATTCACAAGCGCATTTATCCACAGAACATACTAAGCAGGACACTTCAACTTGTCAATGGCAGCACAATCAGCAAAGGGCCTTACAGGCAGTAACATTTTAGTATTCGTAAAAAATACAGAACAAGTTTCAATTTTTCAATGAATATCATCCCTCATGTAGGCCATGCACTTACTTACTTATTTACCTACTCCATGGTTCAGAGTCCTTCTTGAGAAGCTAATTGGTTTGTGGGTAGTCAAGAAATTCACCGCATTTCACGGAACCCGAAGGTTCTTTACCGCACTCACAAGCGTCCGCCACCTGTCCCTATCCTGGGCCAGCCCAATCCAGTCCATATACCCACATCCCACCTCCTGGAGATCCAACCTAATATTATCCACATATCTATGCCTAGGTCTCCCCAATGGTCTCCTTCCCTCCGGTTTCCCCATCAACACCCTATATACCCCCCTCTCCTCACCCATACGCGTCACATGCCCAGCCCATCCCATCTCATTGTTCTCGATTTTATCACCCGCACAATATTGGGTGAGGAGTACAAATCATTTAGCTCCTCGTTTTGCAATCTCCTTCATTCCCCCGTTACCTCGTCCTTCCTAGGTCCAAATATTCTCCTCAACATCATGTTCTCAAACACCCTCAGCTTCCTTTCCTCCCGCAATGTCAGCGACCAAGTTTCACACCCATACAAAACAACATACAGGCCATACACTTAAACCAAAAAATTCGAAACAAGTGAAAGGTCCGTCAGTCACTACAGTGCCCTACTTTTAAAACGTCCACGTACAGTTTTTACGTACCGATATAACACACAATGCACAGTGCATTTATGCGTTTCGTGTGATTATCACAACAGATAGCGATTATTTTCATATGCAGAGTTCAAAGATTGTTATTTGTAATGGGTACACAGTGTGTTCTCTGTGAAGTATGGACGTAGCTTTTAAAATATTATTTATATAACTGTCAGGTTTTATTACGGTAAGTTTGTGTACATTAATTCAAAGAGTAGCAAAAATTTTTGCGAAGATCTCTATAACTTCTATATACTTGAAGTTCCAGTTGTGAGTACTTTACAGAAGCTGAAACAGTAAAAACCAGACGAAAACAAAATAATTCTATTTATGCGCGCTTTTTAACGCCGCCGTCATGAGCTGTAACTCTATAGCATCAAACGATATGTGGCCAGCAGTGCGCACAACAATCGTTTGTGCGGCTTACCAAGATTGCAAATTTCCCACAGATCAAACACCACAAAAAGTCACATATTTACTGTGTTCTTAATTTTTAACATAGCCGCACAAAACAGGATTGATACAATATTTTAACTTACGCCCATGACCTAGCGTGGAAGAGATTACAGATCTGTACAAAAGCCTGGTCGGAAAACCTGCAGGAAGACCTAGTCACTGATGGGAGATAAAGCTGCAAGGACTTCAAAACAACTAATGAAGTCTACTCTTCTGTTGCACAGATTTATTTTTTTTTTTTCCTGTGGCGCTGCGGTCCAACGCGGGCCATGGCCTCCTCATTCTTGAAGTTTCTAGATCACACACAACGACGCATCACAGTCAGCAGGACTTCCCTGGACGAGTGATCAGCTCGTCGCAGAGACCTCTACCTGATAACACACAACACTCAACACAGACATCCACGCCCCGGCGGGATTCGAACTCACAATCCCAGCAAGCGAGCGGTCGTAGACCCACGCCTTAGACCGTGCGGCCACTGAGATCGGCGATTTACAAATATAGTCAGACATATTATTATTATTATCATCATCATCATCATTACCATTGCTGTTTTATCTTACTTGGCAAAACATTTCTCGCTGTGACGTAAATACAGATATGCTGTATGTCAAGTTTGTGCAGCATAATATCAAAGTTGAGGATCGTCGTCACGTTCGTACCCTTTAAATAATTAGTAATATTTCCCATCCATTATGTACGTAAGTTTTTTTTAACCATATTTGTATCGCAGCCTATACGAATCTGCGTGTCTGATGTCTGGCGCGAGCCAGTGCATTTCCTTCGTTCTTTACAGGGACAGATTCCTGTATGTATTTACACTCTTCCAACTTCGCCAGTCACTGCAAGAAAATATTTAGGAAAGTTATATTCAACTCTGGGTTACCACCGCCACATAAACATATTACTTCCCTCCATCCCTCAATATCGCCAACCTCTCGTGTGGTCACGTTCTTCTGCAGTTCCAATCTCAAATCCACAGCCCCCAGTATCGACGTGTCGCCAGCAGCTGTGACAGTGTTCGAAATATAACTTTCCGCCACTAAAGTGAATGAAAGGAACTCCAGAGGAGCAACTACTGGTGCGCCATGAACGTGTCACTGATGTAAAATACGCGTAAACCATCCGTGTTCTGAAAGCAGTGTGAAACCAACTGAACACGTTTTAAATTCGCACACTCCTCCTATATGATTTCCTAAAGTAAGCCTACTTATAAAAACGTAAAGTGTTCTGTCTCTTTTTCTCCACTTACGGCCTAGTAGAGAGCACGTGACGATAGTGCGAAATTCACTCTGCACTGCCGTCAATATGAAGGGTATAAATGGCTGTTAGAGGAATGTGCACATATTGCAGTAAAAGTAAAGCAGTGTCGTTACAGGCCCGGAGGGGCCCAGAGGGTTCCAGGAAGTTAAGGTTCCTAGATTTCGTTACAATGGCACGGGATGGTGGTAGGTTGTCAGCCTTACGCACCGGCCGCCTTTACCCCAAGGAAATGCTCCTGGTACTCATTTCTGTTAGAGGCTGAGTCGACCACAGGGTCATGGTGCGATCGGAAGAATTTTATTTCAATGAAAAATCCAGTGACACTAGCTAGGATCGAACCAGCGGTCTTCCGATTTGTAGCACAGCACCTTAACCACTGTGTTACCGCGGTCCCGACATATTGCAGTAGGACACAATTTGATGTCACATCAAACACACCTCTTGCAATTACCAAATGCAACACAAAATTTAACGCTCCTCCAAATTCTTGACAAGATTTTATGCAGTTGACTGCACCTTTCGTCCTTATTAGGCCATTTTCGAGTCATCTACAACGTACCTATTATTATTATTATTATTATTATTATTATTGAGATCTTTAATATAAATTATAATTTTAAAAAAACAGAGCGGTTTAGGATAAAATGGTTAACCTAAATTTTAACAACTTAAATTTCCTAATCTAATATTCCTCCCACAAAACGTTGTCTAATCTATATTGTTACACTTTAAGAGAAACAACCACATTCCGGGCTAAAGAGAGATACTTTAAGTGTATGAAGCAGAATCCTTCCCGAAATGCTAATGGTATCACGCTGTGTGATATGGATCAATGTTCCTTCTTGAGGGCAATCTTACTGAATAGGAGAAGTAAATGATTTCGCTTGATTAGTGATTTCCATGACAAATCCTTTCCTCCTTACTTAGGCTTATCTGCACGTTTCTGGCATATGATATTCTGGCACAGCAAATCCCAGGCGATGGTCCTGTGGTCCCGTAACTCAAAATACTTCCATTTCCTTCTCCACACACACTGCTAGCAACTGCGGTGAAAACTACCCACAAACCGACCTCTCCTCTGCCCACGCCGCAGCTCGGTAACTGGCGCAGCACTTAAAGATTTATACTTCGATTGCCAATTGCAGACCATCATGGGGTGCCTCACAAAAACAAACAACTTTTTCGACTTTTTTTATGTTTAGCTGACCGTGCATCTCAGTATAATCTTAGTAGTTGACCAACTTAATGCACAAATTCTTGTTTTATAATAAGTTTATTATATTCCTCTACATGTTTCGAGCACTTCTGTGCTCATCATCAGGAGGTCAATATTATATTATATAGCATCTGGTATCGTCACACTCTGTAGGTGGCCGTCCGGTGCACAAGTTGGGAGAGGACTAGTCCTCTCCCAACCTGACCTCCTGATGATGAGCACAAAAGTGCTCGAAACATGTAGAGGAATATAATAAACTTATTATAAAACAAGAACTTGTGCATTAGGTTGGTCAATTACTAAGATTCTTCGACTTTGTAACAATTTTAGTAATGGCAATTTTCAGTTTCGTGCTTTCTACCGAGTACCCAACAGAAGAAACAAAAAATATCATAAACCTTACGGCATACTCATGCCAATATGTACAGCCGACAGACACGAAGCGTGTTACAAGTACTGAGGTAGAGGGTTGTGATACACTTGTAATGCTCATACCCAGTCTTTAGTAACTACGTTAGAAAATCCTAATTTATTAAACTGAGTGATATTTTGCTTTCAAAATTTCGACTTCTGTATCTTGTGGTGCTGACAATAAAAGTAACCATACACTCGGCGATAAAATTGTACTTATGTAAGGACAGTATAATTTCAGTTCAAACCAATGTGTATTTATTAATGTACATGCTTGAGAGCACGAGTGATATATATATATATATATTTATTTATTTATTTATTTATTTACACGCGCGAAGAGGCTGATTTGAAATGTTGGATAAAGAATAATGTCTCTTGAGATCAATGTTTCTTTTCTAATTCCAAAGCGTTGCAATGAAGTTATCCATTTGTCTGAGAAGTATATAACGACAGCATACTGCATAGGCAAAAGCTCAGAGAATTATAAACTTTCCAACACCGAACACCACGGCCACATAGATAGCACCTTTCATTATATTCATGACGTTCCGGGTTCAAGTCGCTGCCCACAAACAGTCTTATTTCGTTTTAGCACGGTTTGTCTGAGGATTTCCAACAAAATAACGGAATGCTGCCTTATTCAATCCTTCCCAACTCACTGCCCACCACTCTTCACACCAGTCGAAGAAACGTATTCCTATTCTGAGCCACTGACAGCACCATTAAACAAATTATCCTCGCACCAGTGTCTGGCAACTTTCGGTAAGTGCACGGTCCGCTCGTAGCCTTCTAGACCGGTTTGGTGAGCTTCACGATCTTCACATGGTATTCAGGATAGAAATACAAGGCTCTCGACTCGACGACAGACTTGAATCACACGCTCATGACCTCATGAAGTCTACTGTATATTATGGTATGTATTGCTACACCACACGAAGGCATGTAACACAAGACAATAAAAGGCCTTCACTTACTGTCTCACCATACTGACCGTTCTGGCGTTCTAGTTTGTTCTGTCTTCAAGTTCGTCTTACTAGAAGCAGTCCGCTCATCTGTTTGGTAGGACAGATAGGAATCACACTTCCCTAGGGGGTAGTTATGAAGGATCCTTTAGGGACTGGTCTTCGATCCTAACTGCTTACAGCTAACAACCAGTTTGTTATGCTGTATTTTGTGTCAGAACTCACCCGAGGCTGCTTGAGATTGTAAATAAACAGCTCGTGTTCATATACAGCTGCCAGGAATAAAATAACAATAATAATATTGCTAAATAAACAAATAAATAAGCAAATAAACAAGGAAGAAAGCCACCTACAGAACAACAATAAACAAGCTTATATGTCGAGCGGTTAGTGGCGGGCCTTTCACAGCGGAAGTCCAAGTTCGATCCGAGGCCAGCCAAGGAGGGATTTGTGGTGGACAAACTGACAATGCGATATGCCTCCGAGTACTTCGCGTTCTCCTGTCGGCATCACCCCACCAGTGATCCACACACGTATTTCTTTCCCCTACAAACGACGTTTTATAATCTCAGCAACTGACAGCGTTGTTAAACAGCACACACCTCTCTCTCTCTCTCTCTCACTCACTCACTCCGTTATAATTTCGTTGCTTCAAAAGACTTATTATGCAGCACGAGACTTTATCTATTTACAAGCTAATCCTGAAACCTTTCGGGTAAAAGATCAAGCATGGAACAACCTTTATATAGACTACCTGCATGACAGCAATGTCAGAGAAGTTGCCGCATGATCACGGCGCTAAAATGAAGTTTTCTGGTTGTCACCATAAAGACGTGCCAAGAAACCCACCAACACCCAAGGAGCACAGTCCTTCTTCGGAAGCCAGTAGTTCTTAAGACAATCAATAAATAGGCTAAATTTAATGGACCCCGAGGGTTCATTACCCGATGATCCCTGCTCTCCACTAAATAAATCCGGTCGAAAAACTCCAACCCTTTTTTTGACATGATTTTCATATGCTTGCAAAAATCTTTATATTTTTGAACCAAACCTTTATACATTTATCTTCTTCTTCATATTCACTATTCGTCCGCCCAACCTATCTCCCTTGAACTGGCATTCAGCAATTTGGTGAGCACCGTATCCTACCAAGCCATCCTCTTGCAGCTCCTTTCCGTTGCTTCTTCCTCGTGTCACTTCCAATTCTTAAAGCGAAATCGTCCGTTTATAGGCCCACGTAGTTCGACAGAAGCGCGCGAAATGCTGCCGTACCATCACAACGCTTCAATGCATCAATGCTTACTGCATGCACCGCCAATTATCTTAATAACATTATTGCAAATGGCGTAATGCGTGACGTATTACACTTTACGAAGGCTACCATGGCTTTCAAAATATCGCACTATGTCATGGTAATATCATTCACAGTCCTACAAAAGTATAACTTCCCAGCGCCGATTTTCACGCAAATCATAAACGCTCAACCGGTTTACGAGGAGATTTATTATGCCGAATTTCGTCAAAATGAAACAATACGAATGGAAAATAAGCGGGACCACATGAAGAGTCCGACTGTCACCGCGCCGATTTTCACGAAACTCGCTCTTACTCGACGACTTCTTCCGGGGGGTGGGGGGGGGACTTACGCATTAAAATTTACAAATACCCGAGAAACGAGAACTCCGCTGATACCGTGTCACAAGTAGGCAAACAGACGTACTTACGTAGTTTCCACGTGGTATTTTGTATTTCGTACAGAACTCCTAAAAACTGTGTGTTCATTCACCACAGTCTATTCTGTTGCTCCACATGATCATCACAGTAAAGGATCACTTACTGTGTAACACACTGTGACTGTGTACATAGCAAATAATGTGAATAAATAAATATATAGGTACTTACATTTCGTGTAAAATAAGCACTGCAATGTTAATAATTACAAGTATGTTTACATATTTGTATTTATTTTGTAGGAAATTGACGATTTTTATGTAGTACTTACAGCTCGTATTTTGTTACAATTTTTAAAATCATTGGGTTTTTAATGGTTTTTGATAGTTTTCATAAAAGATTGAAAGATCAATAAGGATGGAGAAAATTCGCCGAAATGTGTAGAATCGTTGACTTAAAAATAAACACAAATTCCCGTGATATCTTGCTGTGTACACTGTCGATATTTATTCATAACAAACTAATTTGTATCTGTATAACATATTCAGATGGTTTTAGTAGGGGACAACACAGTAATCACTGTGTGTTAGGAACTGATTCTTCTATAAAACACAAATTAATTTTAGTCTCCAGAGGATTAAAGGACAGAAAAATTGCGGGAGCTAACATAAGGTGTCTGTCTGCCTGCTAGCTTGTGAACGGCTCTACAGCCTCATTACGGCAGTGGATTTTCTTAAGTTTGAAGCAAGGACAAGTTTCTCTAGTCTGTGTTCAGGGTAGCAGCTCCACCCTGAAAATGAAGGAAGCAGCTTTTTCCCAAACATTCGTTTCCTGTCACGTGGTTATACGATGTCATAACCCAGAAGCCACAACGTTAATCACCACCACAACATTAACCTGAGAATCCACATTATCGGTGATGCTGTTCTGTAAATACAGGGTTATTCAAAAAGATTGTCGGGGTTTTAACAACTTGTCATACAGAATACACTTGAGATGGGAGTATATGCATTTTTATTTAACAGAAAAATACTCCACGTTTTTGTTACATACCTTACAGGTGCTCTATATGTGCACCCTTTGTGATTCTACAAGCTTCAACACGATAATCGCGTTCGCTCCGAATGTCAGCGGTGATGGTTTCAATGGCGGTTCTGATTCGTACCTTCAGTTCCGGGATACACACGCGCCCTGTCTCTTGAAAATGTGCATACCACCTTCGAATGGAATTGTCAGATGGTGGTTGTTTCCCGAATTTGGTGTGGAATTGTCGCTGGACAATTGTACCCCGACAATCATTTTGAATAACCCTGTATACTTTTAGATTCGTGCACTAACAGCAGGTAAAGTTAAATGCGAATTTCTCGCTTCTTCGCTCCGCCAAAGAAAGTTCCAATGACGCGATCATTTAGAGCGATTAACTTTTAAAAATTAATTTCAGAAAATGTCACGTCATGTCACTAATATAATTTAAGCCACATAATCATACAGAGCTCAACAGATCCCACCTGATGTAGCCTTTTAAGTAAGTGATTGCTGTATGTAAGCCTAGGCACTACCGAGTTCTTAGGAGGCTGAATACCAGAAGCAGCAGATATTAGCAGGCTAATATATTGTTATGAAGATGCCACATGTTTACTGTGAAGCAGGACTGTAACTTTATACAGAAGTACATGAATTTCAGGTCTCACAAGTGATAAGCAATTAAAATAATTTCCACACGCACACATACAGAACAAATAAAATAAAGTAGATGAAGGTAGGAGCAACTTTAAATTTGCAAGCATCCATTTATACCTCTGCGCGTCACCGGGAAGTCGACCTGAACCATTTACCATCCGGTAGCAAGCCGGCTGACTGCGGTGACCACTAACCCGCAGGGGCGACGCTGGAGCCACTTCATCATTACCCAAGCCCACGTCCACACGATACATATCTGAGTAACTGTAATTGTATCCGACATGGACAGGACTGTACATCGGCCATGTTATAGAAGCCTGCTACGTAGGAGAAGAGGGTACACACGACAGGTAAAGAAGAGATATATAAGAAAGTCGCCTCTAAGCAATATTTCCAATTTACAGAGTCCTTAAATAACACACTAATAAATAAATAATGCTGTACAAACCCGACAATCAGAATTATGAAGTTTTCTGCATAATTATACCCATTGAAACACAATTCACATAAATAAGATACAGTGTATGTATAAAGTAACATTGCGGCGCGTTCGTGTAACTATTCATGCCATGGAAAGTGGCAATGTTATTTCAGTGTACAGTTGGGCTGCATACGTCACTATCTAAAATACAAAGGTATTCAAAATGTTTCCGTGGAAGAGCAACGATAACTTCGCTTTGCATTACTGAGGTACAAGAGTCACCATCAACAATATAGTACTGACAGCAAAGCCATGGAAACGTGACATTGTATTTTCTGTGTTGATGAGCTACACATTTCGCTGTAAAAGCATGAAACGTACTGATATCTGCATGTCAAGTGCCCGGTATTTTTCTCCGATTTGAACCAATCCCAACAAATTTTATTAAAAGTCTCCCAGTAACAAATTTCACGCACATTGGTCCCGTGTTAGCAGAGCAGGTACATGCGGAAAGACGGACAGGTGGACGGACGGACCGACAGACACGATAAGACGAATAAGACCATGACCGCGGACAAGCTACAAACAGTCTGGAACGAACTCGATTATCGTGTTGATGTTTGTAGAATCACAAAGGGTGCATATATAGAGAACCTGTAAAGTATGTAACAAAAACTTGGAGTGTTGTGCTATTAAATTAAAAAATACATATACTCTTAACTCAAGTGTATTGCGTATGACAAGTTGTTAAAACCCCGAAAATCGTTTTAATAACCCTGTATATATATATATATATAACTTAAACGTACTTAAACGTCCATTTTATTCCGGAAGTCTACATATCAACTGAATACGTACTTAGTAGTACAGTTTGGTTACAATAACAGATACTGCAAATTCAGTAACTTTAATGACCGTCCTACGCCTGTTCCTAACTTAGCGCAACAGGAAGTTTGGTAAACAAGATAAATTTTAGAAATTCCTTGACACGTTTATTTCGTAGGTCGATATCCTGCATTCGCCAGGAAATCAGGATTCGTTTTACTCTCACTTTCAACAATTGCCCATGGGTGGATCCAGAATGGCACTCTTCTTTAAATTCATTACGAATTTCAAACGTCTTCCCAATAACTAAATTGTGTCATAAATTTACCTAAAGGTAGACAGATCCATTCAACGCAGACAGTGTAACGAATTGAGTAACACCGAAACAGCATTTTTTACACACTAAAGCAAAATAGCTCAATAACACAGGCTGAAAGGTAAAAGCTTCAGGAAATATTCCTGTAACAAAATAAACAAAACAGAACAAAGATTCAAAATGAAATGTTTTGACAATCAGAGCTTGCTTAAAAAATGAATGGCCTGCTTGTAGCTCTGACGGTGTAGCACAGTGCTATGTGACGTTAACACAAGTAGCCGAGTATTTCCGTGACTTTGACGCACCGTTTGCCACGGAAATGAAATTAAAATTTATGCTACGCTTTGCACGTCCCCTTACTTTGTACTTAAAAGCCTCTGTAAAGATAAAAAATCAGCCTTTGCTTTTATAGACAGTTAAAAAGATGAGTCTATCTCGAATTAAACACGACAGAATGGATTAATATTTTACATAGCCAAGGGGTTTGTCCAAATACAAGAGAAACCGAGGTGGGGTTATGCAGAACTGCACAGACAAATACTGCTGTGTTCACAATTCTTTGAAAACAGCGAAAGTATTTTTGTATTTAATTGTTCCCAATTTCCTAAAGAGCATTGCTTCTTAGAAGGTTTCGATGGTTCGGGCACTTTCCTTCTAATAACAGCAATATGTAGAGAGGAGAGTAGGTTGAGGGTGTCTGAGAATATTAAACTGAGTAGAATACTTGAGCCTAAAAGAGATGAGGTAACAGGTGAGTGGTGAAAACTACATAATGGGGAGCTTAATTATCTGTACTCCTCACCCGATATTGTTCGTGTTATCAAATCGCGAAGAATGAGATTGGCTGGGAATGTAGAGCGTATGAGGGGGAAGTAGAGATGTACACAGGGTTTTGGTGGGAAAACGAGGGAAAGAGATCACTTGGAATACTCAGGTGTAGGTGGGAGGATGATATTAAGATGGATCTTCAGGAAGTGGAATGCGGGAGCGTCGGCTGGATCGATCTGGCTCAGGATAGGGACAGGTGGCCGACAGTTGTGAATGCGGTAATGAACCTTCGGGTTCAATAAAATGCGGGGAATTTCTTGACTAGCTAAGGACTGGTTAGCTTCTCAAGAAGGACTCTGCTCCATGCAGTACGTAAGTAAGAACACAACTGAGGTGAAGATAGGTATGGAGCATTGGTTGTATGATCCTGACAGAGAAAACGGAAGTACCTGGAGAATAATTTGTCCCTATGCCACATGGTCCACCAAACTCCTCACACGGACTGACTTGGGATAAAACACTTGCCTCCGAAACGACAGGCCGACCGCTAACTGCCTGACCAATGGTCGGGTATGACAATGACGTAATGAGAAAGCAGCGTGTTAAAGAAAGGTGCAGAGTATTCGAAATGGTCGAATGGACTTCCAGGAAGATGATTTCGCAGGTCGGCCCAGTACATCAAAGACCGCTGTATAGCCAGCATGAAGGGACGAACTGGTTTTGGAAAGCCGACGCGCTGCACATTTAGATATTTATCTGTTGCATAATAAGGAAATGGAAATTGCTCTCCGTGAAAAGCGGAAAGTGCAAGAGCCCGATTTTTACCGCGAGTGAATATTTAAACTCGAACCAAGGTGGGAACCAGAAACGCATTGTACTATAAGGTAACACTGAGGCGCGTTCATGTAATCAATGTTTCAGTGGAAAAGCAATAAATAGCATACATTCTCAGTGTGAGTTTTTAGCCTTTGATATCCAGCATGCAATGCGCGTGAGCCGTATTGTCATCTGTGGTCTCCGCGGTTCTACAATATTTTTTTAATAATATTTTCTCATAAACGGCGCGATTTTCGAAAAAAGAAAAGTTACTTAATACAAAATGTGTTTTGATTTTCTCTGCCACTTTTGTCTGAACCATTCCTCATTCTAAGAAGAACTAAGCAAGGTACGATCAAAAGTGTGTATTGGTCTTCATGTACAGCACCAGTTATTCTTATCAGATTTGAATGAACATTGAACTGAAACTTGAACATATCCTTACTTACTGCCACCGGGTGTCAACGCAATTGCAGTTAACAAATGCATCAATTATCAATTAAAGTAACACCCTAGCATATTCCAATCTGTAAGTCCTTAAAAGTCAAGCTAACAGACAACGCCAAGCCATATTTCAATCTCTTCTTATATTCGTCGCACTCAGATCTTCAATTTGTTACTTGTTTCCAAACTATGTACTTTTCGGACTAACACGCAGTACTTAATATTAAAAACATTTAAATCACTTATCAGAAAGACAGCCACAAAACTTCAACGTTAATATACTCGTATTTGCCTAAAATCGGACAAACTGTACGTTAAGTCCATAAAGCGTACTTATTTTGTAGAGTCTGATAATTACTCGGAAATATGAAACCCGAATGTTCGTTACAATGAATCTCATTGTTGCACCGTGCATTTCGTAAAATCACTTCAACTATTAACCAACAAATGCACCTATATAACTTTCACTTAAAACACTTTAAAACACTTAAAACCACTCCGACATGTTTCGATCTTTTCAGATC
>Ga0123355_10005326_pt1 | contig 18804 bp, 13 predicted proteins | sample TergutEmb28metaG_3_FD_89872 | JGI IMG/M metagenome (GOLD analysis project Ga0123355, IMG submission 89872) | Embiratermes neotenicus P1 segment gut microbial communities from Petit-Saut dam, French Guiana - Emb289 P1 | ecosystem: Host-associated > Arthropoda: Insects > Digestive system > Gut ... | reverse complement strand
TCGCTTTTGCAACGAATCCAATAATGTAATCCTTAACTCAGGACGGGCAATTTTTATTGGCACACCAGGAAAACCTGCCCCTGTACCTATATCTATACAACAGGCATCATCGCCTAATCTATCCAACCAGGGAAGCAAAGTCAAACTATCTATAAAATGTTTAATAGCAAAATCTTCATCATTTTTTATCGCCGTCAAGTTCATGGGGGCAGTCAGCACCAACTCCTGATACCGCTCCATCTGAAATAACTGCTTGTCTGTCAGGCTTTGGCCCCGTTGGGCCAGCCAGTTTATTATTAAATCCTTGCGCATTCTTCTTGCTCCACGCTATAGATTTTCCAAGGGCCGTACTTATCCGGTTCTTTTATCATACGCAAATGAAGAATCCGCCGCAGGTTACGCTTAGGGTCTTCGATGTAAATGGAGCGGGTCATACTGTTTTTTGTATCATTTATATGTGCCGCCAATACCTGCCTATAGGAGACATCTGTCCCCAACACTTCCTTTAGGGCTTCCAGGTCTAAACTTTGGGCGCATATTTTGCTTACAAAAGCCCAGGCATGGTCGGGGTTAAGCTGCACCGCCTCTAAAAAGCAAGTGGCTACGCCGTTATCGTTTAGGTATGGGATGGCTATGCCTACAGACGGCATAAGGGGCTGCTTGTACGTAATGGCTGGAAATTGCACTTCGATTCCTCCTACGGGGTTACTTTGCCCATGATTACTTATGCGGCTGTAGCCCCATTCGCTAATCCCTGGTGCTATTGGGATTATGTACTGCGCAAAGCGGTCACAAACGGACATTTATTTTCGCGCCAACGATTTAGTTCTTGCATTATAGCAGATGTTAGGAAAAGTCAAATTACATCGCCATTACAGATTTTGGGGTTTTGGCTTTTGATTTCCGGCCTCTGCTTTGGAGGAATCTTTCCTAATAATATATGCAAAGGTTAAAGGCTAGGTGCTATCGTGCCTGGGACGCACAATGGCTTCAGTCATAATAAAGAAACATATGGTCTGGGGTTTGCTTCTTTGATAAGTTTTGGGCTGCTAATATATAATGGCTAACTATATGTACCTACTCTGTCAGTTAATATTGTGCTGACTATGCAAAGTAAGATTGCTAACTTATTCTTAACTTTGCTGCCATAATTAATAAGTAGATACATTTTTTGAAAAGAATGAATACTCTATTTGCTATGCTCCATATCAAATATTAGATGCACAAAATTGTCATCTGATGGATTTACATGGAAATGTGTTAATGTCAAAGTATCGTAAATGTTTATATACCGCGATAATATTTGTATTGACAAAGATATATGTAAATGTTACCATTATACTCTAATGGCTTACATAATCTGTAAGCATGGAATATGTAACTCCTAACCCATTCATACATGAGGATGAATCAAAATGAAAAAGAAGATTTTATGTTTGTTTTTAGCAGTAGTTCTTTTGGCAGGTGCGTCTCTAGTTGTATATGCATTAGAACGAGGTAACGGCAATGACTATGAGATAGAGCAAGAGTATACCTACAGTTATGATGATCTACACGTTGACATGCCCATGCGCATAATTGAATTTAGTACACATGATGATTATATAGTAGCAATGAACGACCCGGAGTTTACTTTAAATGAGAGTGATATTGTTATTATAGCGGGATATTGTGATAATGATGCCTGCGAACATAAACACAGCGCTGACATGTTTGTGGAGGCATTTGATTTTGCTGGGGTATTTGATGACCCTGAATTGGGTTATATCATTATCGAATCGTCACAGCGTGGAACTATTTATATTGACAATTATGAGTCTTTTATCATTGCTTTTGAAAACCTGGAAGTCGGTGATATTATTACCGTTCCAGTAAATGAGATAGTGGAAACAATAATGTTTGATAGCATGGAAGATATGGAGGAGTGGTTGTCAAAGCACAACATTGAACTTGATATAGTAGACGACGATTCTTTTTCGGCTCGTTCTTGTGAACGTCCGAGTCATCCAATACAACACGGGGCTCCTTGGTCTACAAGAACTAGACTATCACGAACATTTTCACAAATTGGAAATAGTATAGTACACCCATCACCGTGTACTATAAGTGTTCATTCGATAATATGCGTGAGTCACCAATATAGGATAGATATGCATTGTGGTCGCTCTTGCGGAGTATTTAGCTCTACAACAACAACAGAGTCAGGATGTCGTGAGCATAGAGCAGATATACGGGGTGGTCCTTGTCGTTGTTAAATTCACTACCTTTTTTTGTTCTGTCACAATTGGTCAACAGAGTGAAATATGGTTGTTTCTTTGACAACCAAACCACCTGATCTTAGTGACAAGCTCAAGCCTTTGAATATATTCGCCCCCTGTGATACCCTAATCACAAGGGGCATTTTTCATATAAACGGTATTTTATTTGAAAAGGTAGGACAAAAATCGTTCTTGTCGTTCTCTAAGAAATTTATAAAGGCACCCCCTGTAAAGATTGCCCTGACCGAATAAAGAAACTTGCTTCTACCTTGCCTTTAAATACACCAACAAAATACTCAAATCCGCCGGGGAAACCCCCGTTATTCGAGAGGCTTGGCCTAGATTTGCAGGCCGCAGCTTCGCCAGTTTTTGCCTTGCTTCAATTCGTAAGCCATTAATTTCATTGTAATCTATGTTGGCGGGTAGGGCCTTATGCTCCATTTTTCTAAATGCGGCGGCTTGGGTTAGTTGCATAGATATATAGCCTTCATATTTTATTTGAATATTGACTTGCTCTTCAACTGCGTCATAGATGTATTTTGGCAAAGTTGGCTCACTTGGCATGTTCGCTGGCTCTTCTGAGGTTTGGATATCTTCATGATGAGAAATTACCTCTGGTGGTTTTGGAGCCAGCGCCACCACATCCCAGTAATTTAACTCTGGGCGCTTTATTAAGTCTGTTATCTTGCTGCCAGATGATAAAAGCGCGCTGGATTTTTTGGCAAGAATTTTATTTGCCATATCTGGGCTTAAGGTAATCTTGGAAAGACGCTGTATTTCTGCTTCAATAGCTTCTTGCTTCTGCTTAAACAACATGTATCTATCTGGCTTAATAAGTCCAGCCTTATATCCTTTTTGTGTAAGACGCAAATCAGCGTTGTCTTGCCGCAGCAGCAGCCGGTATTCTGCCCTTGAGGTCATCATTCTATATGGCTCATTGGTACCCTTGGTTACTAAATCATCAATGAGTACCCCAATATACCCCTCAGAGCGGTCGATGCTTATTTCGCCTCCTGCTGCGTTAACCCCAGCAATCAGCCCTTGTGCGGCGGCTTCTTCGTAACCGGATGAGCCGTTTATCTGCCCTGCAAAATACAGCCCTTTTATATGCTTTGCCTCCAACTGCAAGGTCAACTGGGTGGCATCTATACAATCATACTCGATGGCATAGGCTGGGCGCATAATTTCGCATTGTTCCAGCCCTTGTATACTACGATATACTTCCACTTGCACTTCTTCTGGCAATGCAGAGCTCATGCCCTGGACATACATTTCTTCTGTATCCAGTCCTTCTGGCTCAATAAAAACCTGGTGGCGATCCTTGTCGGCAAAACGCACGATTTTATCTTCAATAGAGGGGCAGTACCTGGTACCTGTAGCATCAATTAAACCACTGTACATAGAGGAACGATGCAATGCCCCACGAATAATTTCGTGGGTTGAAGGGTTTGTGTAGGTTAAGTGACATGGGACTTGCTCCCGCACAAGAAGATCTGGGTCGCTTTCGAAAGAAAAAGGCACCAGCTTTGTATCTCCCGGCTGGATAGCCATTTTTGAAAAATCAATGCTGCGCCTGTGCACTCTGGCTGGGGTGCCGGTCTTAAAACGCTGCAATGTAAAACCTAGACGATTAAGGGCCACACTTAACCCTTTAGAAGAACGCTGTCCATTTGGGCCGTTATAATTTATAGTTTCCCCGTAAAGACAGCGGGCGTTAAGATATGTGCCTGTGCATACAATAACTGCATCGGCTTTAATGGTTGCGCCTGATTCGGTTATAACGCCAACTATCCTTGCTTCTTGTTGAAAGATATCAATAACTTCTGATTCTTTAAGCACAATATTTGGCTCGGCCTCTAATACCTGTTTCATATATGTCATGTACTGTTTCTTATCTGCTTGAGCCCGCAAAGAATACACTGCCGGACCTTTACTGGCGTTAAGCATACGGCTTTGGATAAATGTAGCATCTATAGCCTTGCCCATTTGGCCTCCAAGGGCGTCTATCTCGCGCACAAGATGGCCTTTTGCACTGCCTCCAATACAGGGGTTACAGGGCATCATGGCAAGGCTGTCGAGATTTAGGGCAAAAAGAGTTACCCGCTGGCCCATCCTAGCGGCGGCTAAGGCCGCTTCACAGCCAGCGTGACCGCCCCCTATTACGATTATGTGCTTTTTCATATCACTTTCCTACACAAAACTCGGAAAAAATCCTATCAACAATATCATCATTTACTTCCAAGCCTAATATTTCGCCTAATGCGGTATATGCTTCCCGCAATCTTATAGATACTAAATCTTCAGCAATACCTAATCTAAACTCATCCATCCCGCGGGTTACATGGGATATAGCCATTTCTAAGAGAATTTTGTGTCGCTCCCGGGTAATAATATCTGTCTCAGCTTCTTCAAAAAACATTCCCTTTATAAAGTCATGTTGAATTTTTTCATATAATATATCCAACCCCATCCGGCTTTGGGCCGAAATTGAAAACACCGCCACATTCTTACCATTAAAAATGGTGGTTAAATCATTTAAAAAAGTATCCCACAAATTATCCGCTGGCAAATCACATTTATTTAATACAACCAATACATGCTTACCCTTAAGCTTGCTCAAAATCTCCATGTCAGCAGCAGCCGGAGGCATTGAGCGATCCATTACATACAGCACAAGCTCTGCATCCTTGGCTGCTTCGTATGATTTGTCCACACCTATACTTTCGATTGGGTCATCTGTGGTGCGTATCCCTGCAGTGTCCATCAGCCGAAGCACAACATCCCCTAACTGTACTTGCTCTGTTAACACATCCCTTGTTGTACCGGGGATTTCGTGTACTATGGCCCTATCCTCGCCAAGGATGGCGTTTAAAAGTGTGGATTTGCCCACATTGGGCCGCCCAAGGATGGCTGTCTTTACCCCTTCCCTAAGCACTTTGCCTAGGTCAGCAGTCTTTAGCAAGGCACTCATATTGGCTAGCCACTCTGTACCTTCATGTAAAATAGCTTCCCGATTCATGGCCTCAGCCTCATGTTCAGGATAATCTATAGATAGTTCGATATGGGCCAACCAAACCAGCAGGTTGTCACGCCCCTTGGTTATGCACTTACTCAACCCGCCCCCCAGCTGCCGTAACCCTGCACGTCTTGCCGCATCGGTTTGTGCACTTATCAAGTCCATAACAGCTTCGGCCTGGGTTAGGTTAATGCGGCCATTTAAAAAAGCACGCTTGGTAAATTCCCCGGGCAGGGCCAAGCGCGCTCCGTTATTAAGGGTTGCATTAAGAACACCATGTAAAGTTGACATACCACCATGAGCATAAATTTCGATTACATCTTCCCTGGTATACGAGCGAGGGGCAAGCATTGGGCAGGCCATAACTTCGTCAACATATTCATCAGAAGATAACGAGCCTGTAAATATTTGCCCGTAGTACATACGGTGGCTTTCCCATTTATGTTGTGGATAAGCATTTTTAACAGGATTTTTTTTGGGGGATACAGTACCCGTAAGACGAAATATTTTACCAAATACCTCAAGAGCATCCTTGCCAGAAATCCGCACAATACCAACAGCCCCCCGTCCGGGGGGCGTGGCTATGGCAGATATAACTGAACAATCTATATCATTAAAATCTACTTCGTCAGAAATCACAACTTCCGATCTCATCATTTTAGATTAACTACCACATGGCGATAAGGCTCAGTGCCTTCACTGGTTGTGCGTACATATCTGTCACCTTGCAACGCCGTATGAATCACATGTCTTTCAAAACGGCTCATAGGTTCTAATGTCACACTTTTGCGGGTAGACTTAACCTTCCTGGCTATACCATAAGCCAATGATTCCAAAGTCTCGCGGCGACGCTTGCGGTAATTTTCTGTATCTAGTATTACGCTGATATTTGACTCACTATTTTGATTAACCGTAAGATTAACCAGATACTGCAATGCATCCAAGGTATGCCCGCGCTTACCTATAAGCAAGCCCATATTTTCGCCACTCATATTAATAATAAGCTGCCTATCCTTGGTTTGAGTTTCTATTTTTACGCTTAGATTCATAGCAAGGGTTATTTCTTTTAAGAAATTATGGGCTATATCTGCCGGGTATAGTTTACGGGTTACCAGTACTTTCACGGGTTTACTGCCAATACCAAATAAGCCGCCTTTGGCTCCTTCGTCTAATACTGTTACTACCACTTCGTCTTTTGTGGCACCCAAAGCCGCTAAAGCTTCAGCTATTGCAGCTTCTTCGGTTTTTGCAGAAACTTCGATTTTTTTTGCGTCCATAAATCCTCCAATTATAGCTCCGACGGCTTTGCAAAAGGTAAGCGGAATTTTATGCCTTGTTTCGCATTCATAACAAGTTGCTGGATTAGTCTAAACAAGTTAGAGAATATCCAATACAGCCCAACGCCTGCCGGCATTGTAATGGTTATAAAGCCCATAAATAGCGGCATAATTACCATCATGATTGTCTGCTGGGTTTTGGCTTTATCGTCCTTGGCCTTATTAACCAATTGTGATAACCATGACTGCCCAAGGGTTGTAAGCACCGTAAAGAAAGGAACTATAACTCCGGGCCATCTCATACCACTGTTTTCGAGAAGAGGCAGACCAAAGAAGATTTCTATGCTGTTTTTGTAATTATATAAATATTGCAAGCGGCCTACCACATATGGGTCAGAAAATGGCTCAATTCTTGCTGTCCAATTATCAACATATCCTCCGCTAAAAATAATCTCCCAATCGGCTGCTTGAAACCGGTTTAACACTCTTGCAAGATGGGACGGGTTAGCTAGATTAATGTAATGTCCTCCTACATAATCAACAGCGGCACTATACGACATACTAGCTGACATTTGCGCGGCAATTGCATCTGTGTTAGCCAACCAGCCAGCCGGAATATAAGGCTCGGCAAGTATCCAAATTGTCTCTTGATATCCAGGGTAAGATTGCACCGCCACGGCTAAGTCGTTGTAAAGATAACCAAGGGTGTTTACGTACATGAAGCTCTGCTGCATGATATAAAGAAGGGCAAAAAACAATGGCATCTGTATAAGCATGGGCAAACAACCGCCTAAGGGGTTGACTTTATTTTTTGAATACAGAGCCTGTATTTCCCCGTCCATTTTCTTTTTGATTTCAGGGTCCTTGGGCTTGCCGCCATATTTGGCTCTTATTTTTTCTACTTCCGGGTTAAGCTGCTGCATTTTGGTCATAGACTTTTGGGATTTTACTCCCAATGGAAGCATTAGGGTCATTGCTACAATGGTAAGTAAGATAATAGCAAAGCCCAAGGTATTGTTTGGGCTTGGGCTTATCCAATAAACAAACCTAAATAGCCAATCCAATATAAAACCAAAAAAAGCCGCAATAGGCCCGACAATAAAGCCAGGTTCTGCTTGAACCTGCCTACCAAAAACTAAAATGTTTTCGAAACCTGTTTGTACATACTGGAGTATCATGTAATTGAATCCTTCCTTATTTATGGAACTGGATCGTACCCACCACGGCAACATGGCTGGCAGCGAACCAACCGTTTAAGCCCCATCCACACGCCTTTTAGTGCGCCATACCGCTCGACAGCCTCATACATGTACATAGAACATGTAGGCTCAAACCGGCACCGCTGGCCCAACAAAGGAGAAATTGCTCGTTTGTAAAACCTGAGAAGGGCCATCACAATCCGGCGGCCCATTAGTCCACCTCTGAGCACAAAAGCTGCAATTTCCGAAACAATTGCTCCAGAGACTTGTCCACCTTTATAAAAGCCACTTCTCTTTCAAGATTTGCAACAGCCGGGCGAGCTACTATAACTATGTCCATACCCTTTGTGACTTTGGCAGCCCTAAGACGGCAGCTTTCTTTAACTAATCGCCTTACCCTATTGCGGATGACAGCTTTACCTACCTTTTTGCTTACGGTAATACCCAGCCGGCTAATGTTAGAGTCATTATGCCTCACATACATCACAAAATACGGATTTACTGCTTGGCGCCCACTACCATATACGATTTTAAAAGACTTTGTCTTTTTTATAGAATGCATAAAAGCCCGCCTAGCGGGCTTTATAACATTATGCAGACAGGACATGCCTGCCCTTAAGGCGCCTTCTTTGTAAAACTTTGCGCCCGTTGGACGTACTCATACGTTTGCGGAAGCCATGCTCCCTGCTACGCTGCCTCTTTTTGGGCTGATAAGTTCTTTTGCTCATGTTTCACCTCTGTTTCCAAAATGTTCATAATAAATCATGTTCTTATCGACAAAGGCCATTATATGCTTTCGGTTAAATGGCGTCAATACAGGGTTTATAAAAACGTATGATGGCATACGTTTTTGTCCAACATACTATTTCAAGTTTTTTACACATCTGTGGGAAATATTGTGGAAATCTTATTGCCAACCACACTAAAATCTGTTATATTTCTTGGACATTGTCCTAGTTATGCACAGCCTGTGGAAATCCCTGTGGAAAACTAACTAAACTGGGGGCTTTTATGGATATTCAAGCCATATGGCAACAATCCTTACCTCTTCTAGAAAATTCTATGACTCAAGTGGTTTATGATACTGCTATTATTTCTATTGTCCCCCTTTCATACGAAAACGGAGTAATAACACTTAAAACCGATAAGGATTTTTATAAGCCTTCAATAGAAAAGCGCTATTTATCAGAAATTACACGCTGTATGCGCTCTGTATCTGGGATGCAGGATATAGAGGTAAGAATTGTATCCCCAGAAGACTTTGACGAAACCAACCTTGCCAGGCGCAAAAGCTACGAGCGTACAAATCTAAGGCGCAAATATAACTTTGACACATTTGTAAAAGGTAAATGTAACGAGCTTGCATACGCCGCCGCCGAAGCAGTTGCCGAAAATCCAGGCAAAACAGAGTATAATCCATTGTTTTTATATGGCGGTGTAGGTCTTGGAAAAACCCATATTATGCACTCTATAGGCAACTATGTAGTGGATAACTTCCCCCATCTAAAGGTGCTGTATGTAACAAGTGAGGACTTTACCAGCGAATTTATAACTGCAATACGAGAAGAAACTAAAGATAGATTTAAAAAGAAATATAGGGAAGCTGATGTACTTCTTATGGACGATGTACAGTTCTTAGAAGGTAAAATCGAAACCCAGGAGGAAATGTTTCATACCTTCAATACCCTCTATAATAATAGCAAGCAAATCGTCTTAACCAGCGACCAACCCCCAAAAGAGCTGGTGAACCTAGAAGCCAGGCTTACCTCTCGCTTTGCAATGGGGCTTTTGGCAGATGTAAATATCCCAGACTACGAAACCCGTACAGCAATATTAGAAAAAAAGCTAGATATAGAACATTTAAACATCCCCCAAAATGTAAAAGACTATATTACCCGCAATGTGGTTTCTAACATAAGGGATCTTGAAGGCGCACTAAATAAGCTTACAGCCTATACAAAACTAGCTAATGCAAAAATCACATTAGAACTTGCAGAGCAGGTATTAAAAGACCTGTTTAACCCCAACCAGCGGCCTGACATTACTGTACCTCATATTCAGCAGGTTGTAGCAACCCATTTTGGGGTAACACCAGCAGATTTGGCAGGCCGTAAGCGCACCCAAGGTATAGTAATGCCAAGGCAAATTGCCATGTATCTAAGCCGTAAGCTTTTGGATGTTTCTCTTCCCGATGTAGGCAAATTCTTTGGGGGACGCGACCACTCTACAGTAATACACAGCTGCGAAAAAATTGCCAATGAAATTGAATCAGATGTAAAATTGCGGGTATTGGTCAATGATTTGGAAAGAAATATTAAGGGTGATTGACCTGTTAATAACCTGTGCATAACCCTGTTGATATTTTTCACAAAAATGTGCATAAATCTTCACAAAAAAACATGCTGTGGAAACTCTTAATAACTCCCCAACTTTTCCATTGCTTTTCTACACGTTTTTCAACACCAAAAACCTATAATTTATATAGCGCCAAAGTACTTTTCCACCTTTCAACAGCCCCTACTACAACAGCAACTACTAAATAATACATAATAATAAGAGGAGATAATATGGGATGATTTAATGCAAAACTGTATCTTTTTGACAAATACCGCTAGACAACATGAGATAATATACGATGGTTGAATACAAAACCGTATCTCTCTGACAAATACCATTAAACGACTTGAACAAGTATATATGAGGATAGAATCTAAAACCGTATCTTCTTGGCAAATACGGTTGAAAAGGATGGAGTAAATATGAAACTTTTATGCGAGAAAAATAAACTCCAAGAAGCTCTAAATCTAGTTGGGCGTACTGCAAGCGCACGTACAACTTTACCTATATTAGAATGCGTACTCTTTATTGCAGAAGAAGGGGTAGGTATAACACTGTGCGCTAACGATATGGAAATGAGCATTAAAACCACACCAATCCAAGCTGATATAGAAGTATCTGGAAAGGTAGCCCTTAACGCCAAGCTATTTACAGAAATTATTAGAAAAATGCCAGGGGATTATATAGAAATAGAAACGGACGATAAGCTAATAACCAGGTGCAAAAGCGGGCAGGCAAAGCTTGAGATATCGGGTCTTCCGGCAGAAGAGTTTCCTTTAACACCTGAAGAAGAGCTGGAAGATGCCAATGATAGTTATTTTCTCAAATCTTCAATTTTAAGAGATATGATTAAACAAACAATTTTTTCTGTATCTTTGGATCCCAGTAAGGTAATTTTAACAGGAGAACTGTTAGAGGTTAAAGAGGATGCCTTAAGAATTGTTGCAGTTGATATGTTCCGCATATCATACCGCTCGGTAGGTCTTGGAGTGGGAACAGCAGAGGGTAATGCAGAAGCAAGTGGTGGCGGTACTCCAAAAAGCGATGCAGTAGCATGTGGAAGCGATATTCCCAAAAGTGGCGCAGTAGCTAATGGAGTCGGTATTCCCGAAAGCAGTGCAGTAGTCCCAGCAAAAGCCCTTAACGAATTAACTAGGGCAGTTTCCGGCGATAATGAAGAAGAGATTAGCTTTAGGTTTACAAGTAAGCGTGCTGTATTCGAAACTGCCGACTTTACAATGTCTGTTAGGTTATTGGAAGGGGATTTTATTAGATACAATCAGATTTTTAATAAAGACTTTACTACAATGATGGTTATAAATAGAAGTATGCTTCTAGGGTCTTTAGAGCGCTCTGTGCTAGTGGCTATGGAAAACCGGCAAATATCTATTACACTGGATATAAAAGACGATATTTTAGAAATAACATCTAAATCAGAAAAAGGCCAAACCTATGACGAAATCCCCTGCGAAACCGACGGTACGGATATGACTATATACTTTAATCCACGATATTTGATCGACGCCCTGCGGGCTATAGAGGAAGAAACAATTGTGATAAAATTCAACACCCCCCGCAGCCCATGTACAATTGAAAGCCTTACAGGAGAAACACCTACAGAGTACAAGTATTTGATAGTGCCCCTAAGAGGCCCAGCTTAATGTTTGTTCGCAATATAACAGCCAATGACTTTAGAAACCTTTCATTTTCCAATGTCCCACTATCACCAGGCATAAACATCCTCTACGGAAACAATGCTCAAGGCAAAACAAATATCCTGGAGACTGTTTATTTTTGCGCTATTGGGCGCAGCCCCAGAGCAGATAATAACCGTGAGCTAGTGCGGTTTGGGAGCAATGAAGCTTATGTTAAAGTGGATGTGAGTAAGGATGATATTAATTTTATTATTGATGCTCATATCCAGATTGCGGGAAGCAAATCCACCAAAACCCTTAGTGTGGATAAAGTAATGGTTAAAAACACTCGAGAGTTATTTGGTCGCTTGATGGTAGTGCTGTTCTCCCCAGAAGATTTACGCCTTATAAAAGCCGGACCCGCCGAAAGGCGGCGTTTTATGGATATAGAAATATGTCAGCTATCCCCAGTGTATTATAGTGATTTGCGTGACTACCACAGGGCGTTAAAACAGCGTAATCAGCTGCTAAAAATATTGCGCAAAGACCACAAGCAAAGGGACTCTCTCCATATATGGGACGAGCAATTAAATATAAATGGATGCAGAATTATGGCTACAAGATCGGCTTTTGTAAAAAAAATAAATGAAATAGCCAAAGAAATACACAACAATATAACAGAAGGTAAAGAAGAGTTAACCCTAACCTACCAACCAAAGATAGAAAATCCACAGGACTATCGTATAATCATGGAAAAATCACATGAGCGGGACCTAGTTGCTGGCACCACATCCATGGGAATCCACAAAGACGATATCTTGTTTACCATAAATGGTATACCTGCCCGTAATTTTGGCTCTCAAGGGCAGCAACGCACGGCGGCACTTTCTGCAAAGTTGGCAGAAATAGAAATTATGCGAAACGGTGCCAAATCGCCACCTGTTTTGTTATTAGACGATGTTTTGTCAGAACTTGATGGAAGCCGCCAAAAATATTTACTAACACAAATCAACGACCTACAAACGATAATTACTTGTACTGGCCTTGAGGATGTGCTTACTAGCAATGTGAATCAAGCCAATGTCATGCAAGTAAAAAACGGAGAAGTATCAACAAGATAAAGTCAATTGGATATATTTATTTTTTATTAAAAGGATTGTCGTTTCTGGCAAAAGCGATTTATGAGACCATGTAACTCCAGGAGGAATGAATGGAATATACAGCAGACAGCATTCAAATATTGGAAGGTTTAGAAGCCGTAAGAAAGCGTCCTGGCATGTATGCCCGCAACACATCTGTAGAGGGTTTACATCACCTTGTATACGAAATAGTAGACAACGCCGTTGACGAAGCGCTTATGGACGAATGCGACAATATAGAGGTGCGCCTTCACACGGATAATAGTGTAAGCGTTCGTGATAATGGGCGTGGCATTCCTGTAGGTATTCAATCACAAACAGGATTACCTGCTGTTGAAGTTATTTTTACTGTGCTTCATGCCGGCGGTAAGTTTGGGCAGGGTGGGTATAAGACATCTGGCGGGCTTCATGGGGTAGGTGCTTCTGTTGTAAATGCTCTTTCTGAGTGGCTGGTTGTTCAAGTTCACAAAGAAGGGAAAATATACGAGCAAAGATTTGAACGTGGCCCAAAAACAAAGGATCTTGAAATTGTTGGCGATACTAAAGAACATGGCACCTTTGTTCATTTTAAGCCGGATCCACAAATATTTGGGGATTTGGAATACAGTTTCGATACCCTAAAACAGCGTTTTAGAGAAATTGCATACCTTACAAAGGGCTTGTCAATAAAAATAATTGATGAACGCACAAATCCGCACACCGCCCGTACTTACTGCTATGAAGGCGGTATACAAGAATTTATTACCTATATTAACCAAAACAGAACCCCAGTAACACCAGAGGTTTTTTATTGCGAAGCCAAACATGACAATGTGCTGGTAGAAATCGCGATTCAGTATAATGATGGCTTTACAGAGAATACCTATTCATTTGTAAACAATATCAACACCCACGATGGTGGTACCCATACTACAGGTTTTAGAAGCAGCCTGACAAAAACCCTAAACGATTATGGGCGTAAGTTTGGCTTGTTAAAAGAAAAGGACCGCAACCTAACAGGGGAAGATGTACGGGAAGGGATAACTGCGGTTATAAGCATCAAGTTAGAAGAACCGCAATTTGACAGCCAGGGCAAGGGCAAGCTAAACAATAGCGAGGCCCGCACAGCAGTTGAGTCGGTTTTAGGAGAGCATTTCACATATTTCTTAGAAGAAAATCCATCTGCCGGTAAGGCCATATTAGAAAAATGTGTAGTTTCTGCAAGGGCAAGAGACGCTGCAAGAAAAGCCCGGGAAGATGTACGCCGCAAGTCGGCTTTGGATAGTGGTCGTTTACCAGGCAAACTAACAGATTGCTCCGAAAAAGATCCTGCCAAATGCGAGATTTTTATAGTAGAAGGTGACTCTGCAGGTGGAAGTGCCAAAAACGCCCGTACCCCTAAAACCCAAGCCATCCTTCCACTACGTGGTAAGATTATGAATGTGGAAAAAGCCCGGCTTGATAATATCCTAGCCAATAAGGAAATCCGTGCTATGATTACGGCCTTTGGTACAGGCATTCACGATGATTTTGATGTTAATAAACTGCGTTATCATAAAATTGTAATTATGACAGACGCAGATGTAGACGGTTCCCATATTCGTACACTGCTTTTGACATTTATGTATCGGTTTATGCCAGAACTTATAGCAGAAGGATATGTATATATCGCTCAGCCCCCCCTTTATCAAATAGAAAAGAGCAAGAAGAAGTACTATGCATATAAAGATGAAGAGCGGGATGCAATATTGGATGAAATAGGCAGGGAAGGGAATGTAAATATTCAGCGATACAAAGGTCTTGGCGAAATGGATGCAGAGCAGCTTTGGGATACAACCATGGATCCAGAAAGAAGAACGCTTTTAAAGGTAACATTAGATGATGCAATATCTGCGGATATTATTTTTACTCAGCTAATGGGGGATAAGGTAGAACCCAGGCGGGAGTTTATAGAAGAACATGCCGCATATGTGCGCAATCTGGACGTATAGGAGAAAATAGATGGAACCCACAAAAGATTTCGATCGTATTTCCGATAGAAACATCGTAACAGAAATGGAAGAGTCATTTATAGATTACGCCATGAGTGTAATAGTTGCCCGGGCCTTGCCGGATGTGCGGGACGGCCTCAAGCCTGTACACCGCCGTATCCTATACGCCATGAACGAAATGGGTCTCGAACCCAACAAACCCTACAAAAAGTCCGCCCGTATCGTTGGCGAAACCATGGGTAAGTACCACCCTCATGGCGAATCTATTTACCCAACCATGGTACGTTTGGTACAAGATTTTGCAATGCGCTACCCTCTGGTTGATGGTCATGGCAATTATGGCTCTATGGATGGGGACGGTGCGGCGGCATCCCGTTATACAGAGGCTAGACTTTCTCGTTTATCAACAGAACTCCTTGCAGATATTGATAAAAACACCGTTGATTTTGCACCTAACTACGATGGCGAAGAAACTGAGCCCACTGTATTACCAGCCCGCTTTCCAAATTTACTTGTCAATGGTTCAATGGGAATAGCTGTGGGTATGGCTACCAACATCCCACCACATAACCTTACAGATGTAATTGCCGCAGTTATCCACCGTATAAATCACCAACAAGAAGGCCGCGAGACCCACATTCGCGAACTTATAGACATAATAAAAGCCCCAGACTACCCTACAGGCGGGGCAATTTTAGGTACAGAGAATATTAAGCAAGCTTACCGCACAGGCCGGGGCCGCTTAGTGCTCCGTGCCGAGGCCACAATAGAGCCAATGGGCCATGGTCGGGAGCAAATCCGCGTAACCGCCATACCATATCAAGTAAATAAAGCCAATCTAATCATTAAAATCGCAGACTTAGTTAAAGATAAAAAAATCGAAGGCATATCCGACATCAGGGACGAATCCAACAGGGAAGGCGTTCGTATAATTATCGAACTCCGTAAAGATGCCAACGCTAATGTGGTATTAAATCAACTATACAAGCTCTCCCCATTACAAGAAAGTTTTGGCATAACCATGCTGGCTCTTGTAAACAACGAGCCTAAAATTTTAAACTTATCAGAGATGATCGAGCACTACATCGCACACCAAAAAGAAGTAATCACTCGCCGTACTCAGTTTGACCTAGACAAAGCCGAACGCCGAGCTCATATATTAGAGGGGCTTCTCAAAGCCTTAGATCACATAGACGAAATAATAGCCCTTATACGCTCCTCACAAGATACAGCAGAAGCAAGGGCAAAATTAATAGAGCGTTTCGCATTTTCAGAAATCCAAGCCCAAGCTATAGTAGATATGCGCCTCCGCGCACTAACTGGCCTAGAGCGGGATAGGTTGGAAAAAGAATTTGGGGAACTCCAAACCCTAATCGCAGAGCTTCGTCGCATCCTTGGGGACGAGATATATCTTTTGGAAGTGCTAAAAACAGAAATAACTGTAATCAAAGATAAATTCGGTGACCAGCGCCGTACCGCTATCCTTCACGATCCAGGAGAAATTCTAACCGAAGATTTAATAGACGAAGCCGAATTTGCCATTACTCTTTCTCACTTAAACTATATCAAGCGCATCCCGTTGGATACTTACCGTAGTCAAGCCAGAGGGGGCCGTGGGGTTGTGGGTATGCAAACCCGAGAAGAAGACTGGGTAAAGGATTTGTTTGTGGCTCATTCTCATGACCATATATTGTTCTTTACCAACTTTGGGCGGGCATATCATTTGCGCACTTTTGAGATACCTGAAGCAGGGCGGCAGGCCATGGGCATGGCTCTTGTAAACTTGCTAAACTTAGCCCCAGGTGAAACCATAGCCGCCATGATCCCCGTATCCCGAGATCAATGGGATGGGTATTTGATAATGGTGACAAAAGAAGGCGTCATAAAACGGTGCGAGCTTTCCGCATTTTCCAAGATTAATAAATCTGGCCTAAATGCCTTAGGTATCCGTGAAGGCGACAACCTTATAACGGTTTTACGTTCAGACGGCGAGCGAGAAGTGTTTTTAGCTACAGCTGGTGGGCGTGGTATCCGCTTTGCCGAGACTGATGTACGGTCTATGGGGCGGACAGCTGTGGGTGTGCGTGCCATGAAATTGCGAGAAGATGACTATGTAGTAGGTGCTACCGTAGCCGATGGGCAAGTTTTACTGGTATCAGCCAACGGCTTAGGCAAGTGTACTCCCCTAGAAGACTGCCGCGGTCAAAACCGTGGGGGTAAGGGGATCATCATTTACAAACCCACAGCCCGTAGCGGCCCAGTAGTAGGGGTTGCCGCCGTACACGATAACGATGAGCTCATGCTAATTAACTCCGAAGGTGTAATTATTAGGATACGGGTTGCAGATATTTCTACACAAGGGCGGTATGCAAGTGGGGTTAAGCTTATTAATATGAGTGATGGGGTTACTGTTGTGGGGATGGCTAAGATAGCAGAGAGTGAATCTCCTGAGGAAACTGAAGAATTAACCGATTAAAAAATAACGGGGCTGTCACGTTAGCATTTCCAATGAATATTTATCAAAAGACATTCGTCACTGCGGGCTTGACCCGCAGTCCCCCTAGCTTTGTGGATTCCGAGTCAAGCTCGGAATGACGAAAAATGCATATTTATTCATAAAAATGCTTAACGTGACAGCCCCTTTTTACTGTTTATGAGATTCGTATTAGCTAAATCTCCCCATAAGTATAGCCTCAAGCAACCGAGCAAACGCCTCCATATTAGCCTTCATCATACCAGGCCACATATACTCAATAAAATGAAACTCATCAAATGGGGTGTGCAAAACCGTCCCTGTAAAGCCTCCAATGCCTTCCCCATAGCGGGTAAGCTGGGAAGTAAACTCAGGGTCCATAACTCCAAGTCTTTCTAATCCAACCAAGTTCACAACCGTGTGCCCAGCATATAAAAATACCAACTGGTCACTAGGCATTCCTATAAATTCTGGAAAGGAAATTAGCTCTAAGTCATGCTGGGCGATTAACTCGCCTGCTATTTGGGATACCTGCTGTGCTATTGGGTCAATAGTCGGCTCTATAAGGTACATAGATGCTGCTTCCATTAATACCAGCGGTTGGGGAAGAGCCATATAATGCATGAACCAAAGCTCTAAATAACTCTCTAATGAGTTGAAGGGGAGAACCATACCTGGGTCGTAGTCAAGGCCCAATATTTCAAGTTCATTAATAGTGTTTGTCCATATAAATTCAAAATCCTCGATTAATAAATCCATGTGGGTATCGATAATTGCATATATTATTTCTTCCATATTTACAGCGTCAAAGTTAAATGATCCAGCACCGTATATAGCATATGGCCCTTCGATTAAAACATCAGCATTTACCATCATAATAATATTGTCACGCTGGGTTTGGGTAAGGGATTCATAGTAATAGTATGCGCCGATAAGCCCTACTTCTTCTGCGGCAAAAAATACATATACGATAGTGTAATAATGTTCAAGCTCTAACATGCGCTGTGCGCTTTCTAGTAAAAGTGCAATGCCAGAAGCATTGTCGCTGGCACTAGGGTACGGCGGCGAGTCGTAGTGGGCGCCAACAATGATTTTACGTTCGCTTTGGCCTGGAAGGGTGAGTATAACGTTTTGTGAAACCCTATCAGGGCGCAGTTGATATTCTCGATTTATACCTAATATAAAGGGGTGTGTAACTTGATTCCAGCTTAAAGGGGCAAGAACCAGTTCTAAGTCAACAGCACACCAGTAGGTAAACTCTTGTACATAAATAGATTCCCAATCATGGCCCATGGCAAGGAGCTCTTCAACAATCCATATCGCGGTTTCAAGCTCGCGATATGTAAAGGCAGAACGTGCTCCCAGGTTGTCGCTAATGTATTCGATGTAATTTACTGCTATAACACCATGTGGTAAGTCAGTAGAGAAGGTTGCTTCCCGTATGTCTTCGAAGTTTTCTGCATCCCATAAGGTTAAGTCGAGACGATTGATTCGTTGGGGT
>Ga0123355_10005325_pt1 | contig 18808 bp, 17 predicted proteins | sample TergutEmb28metaG_3_FD_89872 | JGI IMG/M metagenome (GOLD analysis project Ga0123355, IMG submission 89872) | Embiratermes neotenicus P1 segment gut microbial communities from Petit-Saut dam, French Guiana - Emb289 P1 | ecosystem: Host-associated > Arthropoda: Insects > Digestive system > Gut ... | reverse complement strand
GGCTTCACCTTTATCCAAAACTCATAGCCTTCCTCCTTGTCTTCCATTTCGATTTCTGTCAGGAACCCGGCGCGCTCCATAAATCCAAGGCTTTGTTTTAGGGTGTTCACAAAAATCTTTACATCTTTTAGCCTGACCTTCACATTTTTCTTGCTTTTTTTCTTGCCGGGGTTTAAGAGCTTTGCTACGAGTTCTTCGGTCTTTTTAACTGTTAGTTTTTCGCTGATAATCCTTTCAAGGGCGGTATCTTGCAGTTCTTCGCTGGGCAGCGACAGCAGCGCGCGACCGTGGCGTTCTGTTAAATTGTTTTCCACAAGAGTTCGGAGCACCCGGCGCGGAAGCTTTAATATTCTCATTTTATTGGCCACGGAAGATTGGCTTTTTCCGATTCGCTTAGCGAGCGCTTCTTGGGTAAAACCAAATTCGCGTATTAACTTTATAAAGCTCTCGGCCTCTTCCACAAAATTTAAATCTTCCCGCTGCAAGTTCTCTATCACAGCGATAACAGCGCTGTCCTTGTCGTCCATATTGGAAATTATCGCCGGGATTCTGACAAGGCCTGCAAGGCGTGCTGCTCTTAAGCGGCGCTCCCCGGCTATAAGCTCATAGTGGTAGCCGTCTGCCGCTCGAACAGTTATAGGCTGAATCACACCGTATTGCTTAATGCTTTCAGAGAGTTCGTACAATGCATGATCATCAAAGCTTTTTCGTGGTTGATGGGAATTTTTGCGAATCAAATCTACAGGCAAGTAATGTATCCTGTCCAAGGCTCGGGCGGGTATAGGTATTATGCCCATAAAAACACCCCTTTCGGCAATAGATGACGGTACTATCCATCCATTGATATTTTTTTCCATATTACCATATGTTTCCAGTTGATTATTGTTTGTCCTAATTTTCTGAATATTTAGCCAAATTGATAAAGCCACAAAAAAACCTATCAAATGATAGGCTTTTTGGCAATTATATGCGGCTTCCTCGGAAAATTGGAAGGAGTTTGAGATAATTTGCGAATGAAAACCAGTGCTCGCGAGTGGTCTGAATTTAATCTAAATTCTTCCACCTTCTCCAATTTAGCTCCAAGAGCCTCCATAGCGGCCTCGGCTTCTGTCAATTCTTCGTGATATTCTGGCCCTTTATAGGCCACAAACAAGCCGCCGACCTTCACATATGGCAAGCAGTACTCGCAGAGCGTTCCAAGCTTCGCCACAGCGCGCGACACAGCTATATCAAAGCTCTCCCGCATGCCCGGCTCACGCACGCCATCCTCTGCTCTGGAGTGGTAGGCTGACACATCTTTTAGTCCCAGCCGCGTGATTACTTCATCCAGGAATGTGATTCTCTTGCTTAGTGAGTCAAGGAGAACAACATTTAAGCCGTCCTCCGCAATTTTCAGCACGAGCCCGGGGAGTCCTGCGCCTGTGCCTATATCTATAAGAGTCTTTCCTTCAAGCTGCTCATACTTTATAAGCATTAGGCTATCTAGGAAGTGCTTTATGATTATTTGGTCCCGGTCTGTAACAGCAGTTAAGTTCATTTTCTCATTCCACAAGAGAATTAAGTCCATATACTGCTCAAGCAACTCTTCTGCCTCCGGGCTAATCAATATCCCATGTTTTTCAAAAATCTTATCCATCGAGTCTCCTCAGGTTACGCTCTTCTGCTAAATCCTGCGTTAAGAGCAGTCAAGATAATAGCAGCGATTATCGCTGTTGGGAAAAACCCAATCGAAAATCCGGGTACGAGTACACCGGCTAGCCACAATGCTGCCGCATCAATGACCAAAGAAATAATTATCAACAGCGTATACGTGCTTTTCTTAAAAAAGTTTTTTACAACAGGTACAATCAACGCGTTAATCAGCCCAAGTACAACCGCAACAACAAGGATTGCTACCCAACCGCTGAATGCGATATCCAAAAACGGTATAAATGACAAAAGCCACAAAATAAGAGCACTAATTACCCAATTAATTAACGTATTTGCCATGTACTATATCCTCCTTTCTCTAGAGCATGTTAATATAAGGCCGCTTTGCACATCTGCTTATTATCAACGTGCTCCAGTTACTAAAACCCTTTAACTCCCACTCCTGCAGTTTCTTCTCGTTCAATGCTGTATATTTTCCACTTACCAAAACGATTAGGCTCTTTCAGCATATATATATTGAAAAGACTTGCACTTTCTCCTTCCATCACTATAAAAGCCTTGACGATACAGTTTTTTGGGCCTTGGTGGTAATCTGTTTTCAAAACATAGCTTACACATAGTTTGCTCTCTGATATTAATGCGTCTGAGAGCTCCTCTAAGTCTATGCGGTTCAAATAGTTCTTGCTTATATAAACCTTGGCGTCCTCAAGCTCAGCAAGGCTCATGGCTCTTAAAAAGCTGTCGAGCGTATGCTCTCCTGTATCACTGTACGCCACAGAAAAAAATGGCCCCGGCATCTCGCCCATTGATGGTAAAGAAACTGCCTTTCTTTCAATATCTATTTCAATATACACAAAAATATTCCCCCTTGAAGCAACAGGCACTCGCCTGATTATGTATATTGCCACCGTAAGGGAGAAGAGTTGATATGTCTTATACAGAAATCCTATACTTCTATCTGAACAAAACAGTTATAACTGTTTTGTTCAGATAGGCGCCACAGCTGCCGCACGCGCCGCCTACCTCCAAGAACAATAACATATCATTAGCAAGCTAAATATGCTATTGTAAGTACTGAATAACCTGCTTATGACTGAATTGCGCACAAATTCTTTAAAAGACGAGGAGCGTGTGAGCGCAGTACTAAAACGAAGTACGAGCGCGATACACGCGACGAAGTGCTTTAATGAATTTGAAGTAATTCAGTCGTAATGAGGTTGTTCAGTGCTTACTATTATTCTTGGAGGAATTTAGTATAATATAGATTATGCATCCCTCTTGCGGTGGTTACTCAATTTTTCCCAAGTGCTTTAATAGCAATCATAAGCACTGACACATCCGCAGGTGTCACCCCGCTCACGCGCGCGGCTTGTCCAATATTTATGGGCCGCACTTGCGAAAGTTTTGTCCTCGCTTCGATCTTCAATCCTTTAATTTCGCTATAATCAATATCGTGCGGGATAATATCTTCTTCCATTCGCTTAAACTTCGCAACTTGTTCCAGCTGCTTATCGATATAGCCTTTGTATTTTATTTGTATGTTCACCTGCTCACGCTCGGCAGAGCTAAGCTCCGGCCTATCGGAGTCTAGGACGCCCAGCTTTTCATAATCCAGTTCAGGTCGTTTTATCAGTTCTGAAAGCTTTATTCCGCTTATAATCTCTGAACTCCCATAGCGAGCTAAAAGATTATTAACGTCCATACTTGGCGGAAGAACAGTGTTCGCCAAGCGCGAAATTTCTTTTTCTACATTTTTTTTCTTTTTAATAAAAGTCTCGTATCTTTGCGTTGATATAAGTCCCAGCTCAAACCCCAGCGGTGTAAGGCGCAAATCCGCATTATCCTGGCGCAGCAACAGTCTGTATTCCGCGCGGCTAGTGAGCATTCTGTACGGCTCTTTTGTTCCTTTGGTAACCAAATCATCAATCAACACGCCAATATATCCCTGCGAACGGTCGAGAACAACAGCCTCTTCGCCACGCGCCAGTTTTACCGCGTTTATTCCGGCCATCAGCCCTTGAGCCGCGGCCTCCTCATAGCCGGAGCTGCCGCTAACCTGCCCTGCCGAAAACAGCCCGCCTATAGTCTTAAACTCCAGCGATGGCTTCAACTGAATAGGGTCGATAGCATCATATTCTATCGCGTAGCCCGGGCGAATGAATCTACAATTTTCAAGCCCCGGCAGTGTCCTGTACATTTCCTTTTGAGTGGATTCAGGCAGAGATGTGCTCATGCCCTGGACATACATTTCGTCTGTGTCGTCACCCTCAGGCTCCACAAAAACCTGATGTCTGTCTTTATCGGCGAACCGGGTCACTTTATCCTCTATAGATGGGCAATATCTGGTCGCAGCGCCTTCGATTAATCCAGTATACATAGGTGATCTGTGCAAATTTTGGCGAATTATCTCGTGCGTTTTTTCGTTTGTATATGTCAAATAGCATGGCAATTGCGTACGAGATAAATCTTTATTCTCATTCTCAAATGAAAATGGCGTTATAGGCTCCTCTCCATCTTGAATCTCCATCTTGGAAAAGTCCACAGACTTTCTGTCAATTCGCGCCGGAGAGCCCGTTTTAAAGCGGTATAAGGTTATGCCTAAGCTTTTTAGCTTATCGCTCAACAAATGCGATGACTTTAGCCCGCCCGGCCCTGAGTGTGACACAACTTCGCCATACAGGCAGCTTGATTTCAAATATGTACCACTTGCCAAAACCGCTGCTTTACAAGCATATATAGCACCGCCCTGCCCCACAAGGGCTTCAAGGCGGTCATTTTCAATAATCATGTCCACAATCTCATCTTGAACAAGATATAAGTTTTCAGTGGATTCAAGAACTTTTTTCATCTCATCGGTATAACGCTTCTTGTCAGCCTGCGCTCTCAGCGAGTATACAGCGGGCCCTTTGCCCCTATTCAACATGCGGCTCTGTATAAAAGTTTTGTCGATATTACGGCCCATCTCACCGCCCAGTGCGTCAATCTCCCTCACCAGATGCCCTTTCGAAGAACCACCTATATTAGGGTTGCATGGCATCATGGCGACAGAGTCCAAATTCATGGAAAACAGCATGGTCTTGAGTCCCATGCGAGCAGATGCCAGCGCCGCTTCACAGCCTGCGTGCCCTGCGCCTATTATGCAAATATCCGATTTTTCAGCCTGATATGTCATATGCTGATAAATCCTTTCTGTTCATGATATTCCTTTTTATTTACCCAGACAAAATTTTGAAAAAATTCTGTCTATTACATCATCTTCTAGGCTTTCACCCAGGATTTGCCCTAAATAGATATAGGCATCTCTTATATCAATAATCGCCATGTCTTCTCCATGCCCTAAATTCATGGAAGATATCGCTGATTGTACGTGCACCAGCGCTTTTTTCAAAGACTCCATGTCTCTTGCGTTGCCGACCAGGGCAGTGTTTTCGATAGAGATTTGATTTTGTAAAAACATACTGTAAATAGCATCATACAGCTCATTAAGCCCCATATTTTGGGTGGCTGACATTTCTATTACTGTATAATGCATGCCCTCGGCAACAGTATTGAATTCCGTTAGTCTTAGCCTCTGCTCCAAGTCAACTTTGTTTATTATAAGTACGACCTTCTTATCTTTCAGCTTATCCAAATTCTCCAAGTCCACAGGATCAAGCGGCTGTGACGCGTCAAGCACATACAGCACTAAATCCGCGTCATTTGCATATTCCAAACTCTTTGCGATACCTATAGATTCCACAATATCGTCAGAGGTTCTTATACCTGCTGTGTCTGCGATGTTAAGCGCTATCCCGCGAATATTCACATGCTCTGACAATATGTCCCTCGTTGTCCCCGGAATTTCGGTCACAATAGCACGTTCCGCTCCCAAAATTCTGTTCAGCAGCGACGACTTTCCAACATTGGGCCTCCCCAAAATAACAGTCCTTATTCCTTCAGTTATAATAATCCCTGTTTTTCCGGACTCTATAAGCCCTCCTATACAGGCCTCGGCATTGTTAAGGATTTCTTTGCAAAGCCCCGAATCTTCCACTGTGTCATATTCAGGGTAGTCAATCGATGCTTCTATTGATGCCATTAGATCAAGAAGTTTCTCACGAATATCATTTATTTCCCCTGAAAGCTTACCTGATAACCTGTGCAGCGCCTGATTATGTGAAAGTTCTGTTTTTGCATTTATAATGTCAATAACCGCCTGTGCGGAAACCAAGTCAATGCGCCCATTCAAAAACGCACGCTTCGTAAACTCACCAGGTTCAGCAAGGCTGGCACCCACGGCGAGCACCGCGTTTAAAACAAGCTCTGCTGACTTGAGTCCGCCATGAATAGAAATCTCCACTACGTCTTCTTTGGTATAACTCTTTGGAGCTTTCATGATCGTGAGCATACACTCATCCAAAATCAGTCCATTCTGAGTTATATGGCCGTAATACATTCTATGGCTTTTCCACGCACAATTGCCCCTAGGTTTGAAAAGAGACTTTGCAATTGACAACGCTTCATTGCCTGAAAGTCTAATTATAGCAATCCCCCCGCCGATCGCTGTGGAGATAGCGGCTATGGTAGTTTTTGTATTTATAGGACTCATGTAAATCTCCTAAAATATGCAGAGGTCTTGGAAAACTCTGTTCCCCAAGACCTTTGTCAGTTATGCAAAAAAACATGTCAGAAAAATACGCTACGCTTACCCTCTATCGTACTTTGGCGCGATAACAACATTTCTAAATGGCTCATCGCCCTGGCTATACGTCGAAATCTGCCTATCATTTTGCAGTGTCGCATGAATTATACGTCTCTCGTATGGATTCATAGGTTCCAAAATTACACTACGGCGCTGAGCCTTTGCTTTTTTCGCTAAGTTTCTAGCCAAGTTTTCCAAAGCTTCTTTTCTTTTTTCTCTATAGCCTTCCGTATCAACTGTGATTGATACATAAGGCATGTCACCTCTGTTTACCACAAGATTCAGGAGGTATTGTATAGAATCCAGCGTCTGGCCTCTTTTTCCTATCAAAACACCCAGGTTTCTGCCTGTTAAGTTCACAAGCATATGCTTATCATCATTGTTTACAATGTCAACATCAACACTGATACCCATTGCGACAGTCAACTCTTTCAAAAATCCTCGTGCTCTGGCTTCAGGGCTTGCTTTTTTACTGACCAAAATCTTAGCCAGTCTTGTACCAATCCCCAAAAATCCTTTAGAGCCTTCGTCCAGTACTTTTATCTCTACGTGCTCTCTTTTGCATTTCAAAATCTGAAGCGCTTCTTCTATCGCTTCCTCTACGGTCTTTCCCGATTTTTCAATACTGTCCATAATTACACCTCCTAGTAGGTAGTTACTTAAACCACTTCGACTTTGTCTCGCTTAAAATGCTTAGCCACAAGCTGCTGCTGAGCAATTTGAACCACGCTACCTGTAGCCCAGTACAAACCAACTCCTGCAGGCATTCCGAAAGTAATTACGCCCATCATTGCAGGCATTACCACGAGCATCAGTGTCTGCTGCATTTTAGCGCTTGGATCTGTTGGCTTAGGCTGCGACTTGGTAGACATATAACTTGCTAAAAACGTGAAAAGCACACAAGCAATAGGAATTAAAATCGCCGGAAAACTAAAGCCAACATTCTCTACCAGTGTAATACCTAAGAAGTACTCTGTAGCCATTTTCGATTCAAGTATAGGCTGAATTTGTGCAGCCGCCTCCGGCGTGATACCATCCATAAAAGTTTGCCATTCAGCTGGCGAAAATCTTGCCAAAACTTGCCTTAGCCTCTCCGGATCACCTAAGTTGAACTCCATGCCGGCAGGGATTTTATCATACGAAAGACCCCATACCAAAAGGAACGGTTCATGATTAGCAGCACCGGTTCCAGCAGCGTTCATTCCAAACTGATTCACAATACTCACTGCAAGATTATTATAAATCGCACCCAGTCTCCCAATAAATCTGTACGGCTGATTCATTATGTAGAACAGCGACATAAATATTGGAAATTGCAGAAATATAGGCAAACATCCCATTATAGGATTAGCGCCATTTTCGGAATACAACTTATTAATTTCTTGTCCCATCTTCCTTTGAGAGTCCGGGTCTTTATTATTCTCATACTTCTTTTTTATTTTTTCCATTTCAGGCTGAAGTCTTTGCATAGCCTGCATGGATTTTTGACTCTTATGTGTGAGTGGGAATGTCAGTAGTCTGGCAGCTAGTGTAAGAAATATTATTGAAATTCCCAAGGTGTGCGCCTCAGTAGGTGTTATAGCGTACGCAAAATTGTAAAGAACATCTAAAATCGCCCCAAAAAACGAAGACAATGGGCCAATTATCGGGCCTGGCTCTGCTTGTATTACATTTCTTTGTGCAAACAATTATTTTTCCTCCTAATGCAAAATACGAAAAAGTATTATCCGCAATCTCTTTTTCAATTACGGAGTTCAGGTACAGGGTCATAACCGCCTCTCGAAAATGGGTTACAACGAAAAACGCGCCAAGCGCCAAGAATAGATCCTTTTAACGCGCCGTGCTTTACTATGGCTTCATACGCATATCCGGAGCAGGTGGGGTAGTATTTGCACCTGGGCATCAGCCCAGGCGATATGCATTTTCTGTAAAAATCAATCAAGAACAATAATATCTTCGAAGCCAATCAAACACCGCCTTGATACTTATTACTCTTTCAAGTCTAGGTTATGCTTACCTACCAAATGCAATACAGCACTCTCAATTTCTTTAAACCCTATGCCGTTACAGGATGGGCGCGCAAGTATTATAATATCAAAGCCTGTCTTAACTTTTTTCTCTGAAAGACGCATGCTCTCGCGCAAAAGCCTTGTTACTCTACTTCTAACAACAGACTTACCAACTTTTTTACTTACAGAATAACCAACTCTGTTCATTCCTAACCCATTCGGTAATACAAACATGACAATAAGTCGATTCGCAATAGATTTACCTCTATTGTAAACCAACCGAAAATCATGGTTTTTTTTAAGCGAAATTGAGCTCTTCATCAACATAACCTGTCCAATATCAAAACAAAAAAATACAACACGCCCGGTATTTCTGTTTGCGGGCAAGCTCCTTCTATAAGGAGCAGTTTGGAAGCAAGTTCATTTGCCTCCTTTTTGTGGCACAAAAAGACCACTTTAAGCGGCCTGTAGGGCTTAAGACATTGCCTGAAAAATCTGACAAATATCTCCTGTTGTATAAGATCTGCCCTGAAACCTAACTTTAGAATAGCTCAAGAGCTAACCAAAATCAAATCTCAGAACAAATCTATTTGTATAGTTGAAAGTTTAGGCTGTTCAACTATAAATGCCACATCTCTTAAGCCGAAAGAATTTTTCTGCCTTTTCTGCGTCTTCTTTGCAGAACTTTTCTGCCGCCCTTGGTTTTCATTCTCTGACGAAATCCATGAACCTTCGATCTTTGCCTTTTTTTAGGCTGAAATGTCATTTTCATTTTCAACACCTCCTAAAACCTTCATAAATTATATTAGAAAAATTAGAGCACGTCAAGACAAAAAACTTATCGACTTTTTTCACGCGGACATAATTCCAGTAAAATAAGGGTTTTTCCAGAATTACGATATCTTGCTATTTCATTGATTTTCACGTAATTTAGCCAAAAATTACATTCTTAAACTGTCAACAGAGAACATATATTTCATTGCTAATATTATCTATTTTTGTTATTCTGTTCAAGAAATTTTGTGTATACTTATGCCTTAGTTTTCCACAGATTGTGGAAAACTCTGTGCATAACTTTTAATATATGGACACTTTTCATTGATGTTCTTACATTGTTAATTGTGGAAAACATTTTTCGCCTATAAATTTTTGAGGAGCGTGTATATGTCAACAATCGCGCATGAACACTGGGCTGAAGCTCTTCCTATAATGGAAGATATGTTTACTGAGGTCACTTACGGCACTTATATTCAAAAAATAATTCCTCTTTATATTAAAGACAATGTCTTTTTTCTTTATGTGGAGAGCAACTTTCATAAGACTACCATAGAGCAGAAGTATCTAAAAGAAATATCTAAGATTCTTCGAATAGTTATTGAAGCCGACATTGACGTTAAAATAGTTTCAGATGACAATATGGACAAAGATGGTAATATTGTGGATAGAAGCCCGATTAGAATTAGATCTCCTATCAAGTCTAATTTGGTATCTAAATATACATTTGAGACATTTGTTCCGGGTGATTCTAATAGACTCGCTCACGCCACTGCGCTCGCAGTAAGCAACGAACCAGGCCAAACATCCTATAATCCGCTGTTTTTATACGGTGGAGTTGGACTTGGCAAGACTCACCTTATGCACTCGATTGGAAACCGTATATTGCAGCTTGATCCTGAAAGTCTCATATTATACTGTTCTGCTGAAGAGTTCATGAATGAAATGATAACTTCTATACGAACCGGAAAAAACCAAGCTTTCCGAGACAAATACAGAGAAATTGATGTACTCCTAATTGACGATATACAGTTTTTATCCAATAAAGAGGGCACCCAAGAGGAATTTTTCCACACATTCAACACCTTATACAACGCAGGAAAACAAATTATTATTTCGTCAGACCAACCTCCAAAAGAGCTTAAAACATTGGAAGACCGACTTAGGTCACGTTTTGGCTGGGGCGTAATCGTTGATATAACATTGCCAAACTTTGAAACCAGAACTGCCATATTAAGGCAAAAAGCCGAACAAATGGGCATCTCTGTTTCAACAGAAATAACCGAATTCATAGCAAAAAATGTACTGAGTAATATACGTGATTTAGAAGGGGCACTCAACAGGGTTTTTGCTTACTCAAAACTATCTAGGCAAGAAATCAGTTTAGAGCTTGCTAAAGACGCATTAAAAGATATCATCGACTCTGTGGATAAACAAGAAATTTCTGTAGATTATATCCAAAAGGTTGTTGCAAATTACTTTAACCTTTCTATAGAAGATATTAACAGTAAGAAGCGATCACAAAATATTGTTTTGCCTCGCCAAATAGCTATGTATTTATGCCGGAAGCTTCTTTCCAATTCGATGCCAAAATTAGGCGCTGCATTCGGTGGACGAGATCATTCGACAGTTATACATAGCTGCAATAAAATTACTGAACTCATGGAAGGGGACACTAAAGTAAGAGATATCGTTACCGAGATTGAAAAACTGATTGTATGATAGGGTTTACTATAGCATTTGGGTCAAGCCCCTGTGGATATCTGTGTTTTTATTAAGATATGTAAACAGAGTTCTCACAAGCCGCAAACCCAATAGAGTATTGCTTTTAACATAGTTTTACCTAATATCCACACCCCCTACTGCTACTGCTTTAATTAAATATATTTTTATATATTTTTCTAGGCGCCATTCAAAAATTATGTTAAAATAGAAAAAAATGCTATGTGGAGGAAAATATGAAACTCACTTGTGATAAGAACGCACTTCTTAATAGTATTAATATTGTCTCTAAAGCTGTGTCGTCACGTACTACGCTACCTATATTAGAATGCATACTTTTGAATGCTAATAACCATGGACTTAAATTAACCGGAAATGATTTAGAAATGGGAATAGAAACTTCATATATAGATGCGCATGTAATACAAAGCGGCAGCATAGCTCTTGAAGCCAGGCTGTTCTCAGAAATTATTAAACGCCTCCCCGATGATGGATGGGTGGTACTTGAGGCTATTGAAGAAAACTTGGTTGTAATCAAGTGTGGAAAAACTGAGTTCAAAATAATGGGGCTCAGCGGAGATGAGTTTCCAGTTATCCCAGATGTTGAAAGAAATAACGAATACAGTATATCAGGGAAACACTTGAGGGACTTGATTCGTCAAACTATTTTTTCTGTTTCTGTGGATGAGTCGAAGCCAATTCTTACAGGTGAGCTTTTTGAGATAGAAGATAATATGCTCAAATTAGTTGCAGTTGATGGATTTAGAGTGTCATTTAGGAGCCTTCAGTTGGATGGCGAAAATTCTAATATGTCTGTTGTAGTGCCGGGAAAAACATTAAATGAAATAAGTAAAATATTGCCGACTGAGGACGATTCAAAAGTTTCGCTCTTTTTCACGGACAAGCATATGTTGATTCAAATGAGCGAGTGTACAGTTGTTTCGCGGCTTCTTGATGGCGAGTTTTTAAAGTATAAGCAAATTTTGGAAGCAGATTCTAACAGCACTGTTAAAATTACGCGTGATGAATTTTTAAGGTCGTTAGAGCGCGCCAGCCTCATCTCTAAAGAAACAAAGAAAAATCCGGTTAAACTTGAAATTGAACGAGACATCGTTAAAATTACATCTAATACTGAAATGGGTACTTCCTATGATGAAATCGCGGTTGAAACAGAAGGTGAAGGGCTTAGTATTGCTTTTAACCCTAGATATTTGATAGATGCACTTAAAGCTATTGAAGACGAGTATGTTTACATGCAGTTTACAACGGCTTTAAGCCCCTGTATTATAACGGGTGAAGAAGACTGTGGCTATAAGTACCTAATACTGCCACTGAGGGTAAACAGATGAGTGAGCAAACAATAAAAATTAGAACAGAGTACATTAAGCTTTCTGATTTGCTGAAATATGCAAATATTGTTTCCAGTGGTACAGAAGGTAAATATCTGATAACAGAGGGTAAAGTGCTTGTTGATGATGAACAAGTACTTCAGCGTGGCAAAAAGATTTATCCGGGGATGAAGGTTTCTGGTGAATTTGATGGTAGAGAGTTTTCTATTACAGTGGAGTAATTTAAAATTGTGCAGCTCGATTTTTCCAAGAACTCGAGCCATAATTATATATTTTATACGGATTGCGCAGCAATCTGCCTACAGCGGGGCATATATTGTGTACTGCTGTAGGAGTGTTCGTCTAATTTCTAAATTTGTACACACTCCATGCGGCAATTTAGAAGTTAGCTCACTATACACAAACTTTAGGAGGAGAATAGTTTATGTTAAATCAAAACCAGGAGATGAGCCGCCCAAAGATGGCTTTGCTCGGGCTTCAACACATGTTTGCAATGTTCGGAGCCACAATACTAGTTCCACTGTTAAGCGGCCTGAGTGTTCAAGTTACTCTGGTAGCTACAGGTATTGGCACTCTTATTTTTCATTTATGTAGCAAAGGACGCGTACCGGCATTTCTCGGTTCATCTTTTGCTTTTTTAGTGGGCATACAACTGATTACCAATCCGGACATTGGAATATTTGCAGGTACTGATATGCTGCGTGAGGAAAAACTCGCGTATGCAACAGGCGGTATTTTGGTTGCAGGTATACTTTATCTTGCATTTGCCGGAATCATTAAACTTGTAGGCGCGAAAACCTTCATGAAGTATGTACCGCCGGTTGTTACAGCTCCTACTGTGTTTCTTATAGGTTTGATGCTTGCGCCGTTTGCCATTAACCAGTCAGCTAACAATCTGTTTTTAGCTGTTCTTACTTTAGCAATAATCATTATAGCGTCCTCATGGGGCAAGGGTATGATGAAAATTATTCCAATACTGCTTGGTATTGCTGGTGCGTACATTGTTGCGCTTATTATGCATGGTGTGGGTTTCACAAATCCAAACGGAACTCCAATTATTGAGTTTATAACCGAAGGTGCCGGGGTAGTTGGAATGCCGCCGTTTATGCTGCCAAGATTTGATATTGTTGCGATACTTATTATGGTTCCTTTTGCTATAGCAACTATTGCTGAGCACGTTGGTGATATGGTCGCCCTCAGCACACTAGCAGGAGAAGATTTGACAGATGATCCGGGCCTGCATAGAACGCTCATGGGCGATGGTTTGGCTTCTGTTTTCGCCGGGCTGATTGGTAGCCCTGCGAACACGACGTATGGTGAGAATGTTGGTGTTGTGGCACTGACTAAAGTATTTAACTCCAGAGTTGTTCAACTTGCTGCTATTTATGCTGTAGTTTTAGGATTTTCGCCATTGTTTGCAGCCGTCATATACTCTATTCCAACAGCTATTATAGGCGGGGCATCTTTCATGCTGTATGGTATGATAGCTGCTGTTGGAATTCGTAATCTTGTTGAAAATAGGGTAGACGTGAGTAAAACAAAGAACCTGACTATAATCGCTGTCATGGTAGTTACGGGTTTGGGACTTCGATTTGGCCAACCGATTACTTTTACAATAGGCACAGTGAATGTACCGATTGATAGAATGGGGATAGCCATTGCCGTAATTTTGGGCGTGTTTTTGAACGCGATCCTGCCTGAGGAAAAATAATCCTGAGTTTTTTATATCTCGAACAAAGCCTTGTCATTCTTGGCAAGGCTTTGTCCAATAAAAAAACCTGTTTGGAGTAATTCCAATGCAAATCACATCAGTACAGTTAAAAAACTTTAGGAATTTAATAGAACAGCGCGTAGAGCTTGCTTCGCGTGTGAACATTTTTTATGGTGATAATGGCCAGGGGAAAACAAACTTTTTGGAATCCCTTTATTTTTGTGCAATGGGCAGAAGCCACAGGGCTGTTTCGGACTTGGAACTTGTGGCTTTTGATGAAACTGAAGCTTTTTTACAGCTTAAATACTCCGAAGGTGGGATACATGTTCATTTAGGGGCGAATAAGAAGGGTATGACAGTGAACGGAGTGCCAGTAAGGAAACTTGGTGATTTGCTGGGGAACCTTATAGTCGTAATGTTTAGCCCTGAGGATTTGGATCTTGTGAAAGAAGGCCCTGGGGTGCGCCGGAAGTTTATGGATATGGAAATTTGCAAGCTGTCGCCCCTATACTATTATGAACTGCTAAGTTATTACAGAGCGCTTCGCCAGCGCAACAAGCTTTTAAAGTCAGCGCTTATGAACAAGAGCTTAATCGATACAATTCCTGTCTGGGATGAAGCTCTCTTAAGTCATGGCATTAAAGTTTATAAGCTAAGAAAGAAATTTGCGTCGGAAATCGGGGACATAGCGGCTGAGATTTATGAAAAAATCTCCGGTGGCAGAGAAAATATATCTGTGGTGTATAAACCGAATGTTACTCCAGAAAATTTTGCTGAAAAACTGAGCCGCTCTATAGAGCGTGACTTGAAATTAACTTCAACAAGCGTGGGTATCCATAAAGATGATTTGCTGATTCAAATTAATGGGCGCGACATACGTGCGTTTGGCTCGCAAGGGCAGCAGCGCACGGCATCATTGTCTTTAAAATTAGCGGAAATTGAATTGATAAAGAACGTTAGAGGCAAAAATCCTGTACTCTTGCTCGACGATGTGCTCTCGGAGCTTGATGAAAAGAGACAGGGGTATTTGCTTTCGTCTATAGCAGGAATTCAAACGATTATAACTTGTACCGGGATGGAAGATGTGTTAAAAAAAATAGGCCAAGAAGAGGCAAAGGTTTTTCGCGTAGAGAATGGCGTTATAGAAGAAGGGTGATATTTCATTGTGTATGAAAATTACGCTTCTTCCACTGTCTTGGTATCGAACGCGTCGCGGAGCCCATCTCCTATTAAACTCGTGCACATAACAAATAATGTGATGGCAATGCCCGGTGCAATGGTTCCAAGCGGGAATGACAGCATGCGAGTGCGGCTGTCAGCCATAATTGATCCCCACTCAGGGGTTGGCGGATTTACGCCTATGCCAAGAAATGACAGCGTGGAACTCAGAAGAAGTGCCATTCCAAGCTGAAGTGTGAATGTAACAACAATTAGTGGCATAATGCCCGGTAGTATATGTGTTATGATTATTCTAAAGTCAGATAACCCTATCATACGTGATGACTTCACATAATCTAAATTCTTAATAATAATAACCTGCCCTCTTGTCATGCGCATGAACAGAGGGATTGATGATATTCCCACTGCGATGCCCGTATTAATGCCCCCAGAACCTAGTATAATCAAGGAGAAAATCCCAATCATAAGAGGTGGTATAGCCATTAGAAAGTCAATGGCGCGTGAAAGAAGGGCGTCTAAAAGCCCACCGTAGTAGCCTGAAATAATCCCAAATACCAGTCCAAAGCTGAATCCTATGCTAACACCAAATAGAGCCAACCCCATAGAAATTGGTGCACCATGAACCAAGCGCGTAAATATGTCACGTCCAAAAGCATCCGTCCCCATCCAATGATCCCATGAGACGCCTTGCAGCCTGTTATGGGCGTTCAAGGCCATAGGGTCGTGCATAATTAGAGAAGGGCCCGCAATTGCGCCAAATACCATGAGCATAAGTACTAGGAGCGCACCAACAGATACTTTGCGGCTTAGGAAAATTCTGAGTTTTTTATTCTTTATTCTCATATGTCCTCCTCTATCCAAAGTTTTTTCTGGTTCGTGGATCAACAACAATATACAGTATATCCACCACAAGGGTTATAAACATAAATAAAAGGCTCATGAAAATAATGCTGCCCATGACCAAGGGGATATTTCGCCCGGAGGTGGCTCCCATAAGGAGCCTGCCAAGCCCCGGAATAGAAAAAACTGTTTCTACAAGAACCGTGCCCATAAAAAGTTCGGCAAGTCTAAGGGAAACAGCTGTTATAACAGGGATACGCATATTACTTACTGCGTGGGACAACAATATTTTTCGCTCAGGTAGACCCCTTGCGCGTGCCGCTGTTATGTGCGGCATGGTCAAAGCCTCAAGCATAGCGGTTCGTGTGGTTCGTGCGATAAAAGCCACCGCAGGAACAGTCAAAGTTGCTATAGGCAGAATTGCATGCTGCGGGCTGGTCAGGCCTATGAAGGGCAGGTTACCGAAATTACGACTGAAAATTAGTATAAGTATTAACCCCAAAAACATGAGAGGCATTGACGATGTAAAAAGAGTCAAGATCATTATTATCTTGTCGAGTAACTTATTTTGTCTAATTGCTGCGATTATGCCCAAAGCAACTCCAAGTATTCCTGACATGAGTGCGGAACCCAAAACCAGCACAAGCGTAACGGGAATTCTGCTTAAAAGAATGGTGCTTACTCCTACGCCTCCGGCGATTCTTTCGGGAGAAGCTCCAAAATCGCCTTGGGTCAAGGCAAACATAGACCTTAGATACATAACATGAGTATCTCGTGGAAGATTTGCCACCCCTCCAGATGCCATAATCATTCCCTTATAGAAAACAACAGAAGTCATCAGAAAAAACATTGGAATGAAAAAAAGAATTCGTTTTAGTATGTAATCCAGTATACTCATATAAGCGGCCTCCTTTTTTCGTATACCGTATAAACCTATTATAGCAGAATTTTATATTTTCATATATGTTTTTCTATACTCACTTATTTTTTGGCTCTTTATCAATATGACATCTTCATACGCCATGCTCACTAACCCCTTGCTTTTATCCCATATGACAAGCAGCCAGATGGCCATTTCCAAAGTCCCTAAGCTCTGGCTTCGCCACCCCGCACTCCTCCGTGGCCATCCGGCACCTGGTACTAAACGGACAGCCCGGCGGCGGGTTTTGCGGGCTTGGCACATCGCCCTCAAGCACTTCATTCAGCGAAGGCTGCTTGGGGTCGGCTATCGGAATCGAGCCTATCAGCGCTTTTGTGTAGGGGTGGATGGGATTTCTGAACAGTTCATGCCTGTCTGCCATCTCGACTATGTGGCCTAAATACATCACAATCACGCGGTCACAAAAATGCTGTACCACCGGCAAATCATGGGATATGAAAACATACGTCAGATTATATCGCTCTTGCAAGCCCTTCATCAAATTAAGTATCTGTGCCTGCACAGATACGTCCAGCGCTGAAACGGGCTCATCGCACACGATAAGTTCAGGGTTTAGGCTCAGCGCCCTGGCGATGCCTATGCGCTGCCGCTGACCGCCTGAGAGCTCGTGCGGATACGAGTCAAACTGCGTCTCTTTGAGTCCCACAGCGTCCATAAGCTCAAGCGCCATCCGGCGTCTGGAGGCCTTTGAATCGCCTGGTTTATGCACCAGCAACGGCTCTTCTATCGCGCGCCCGGCGCTGAATCTGGGGTTCAATGATGAGGTTGAGTTCTGGAAAATGAGCTGGATTTTCTTCGCAATTTCGAACCTGTCTCGTCTTGTATCTGATTTCAATTCCTGACCGTCGAACAAAATCCGGCCTGATGTTGGTTTTATCAAATGGGTTATCGCATAGCCTGTGGTCGATTTGCCGCAGCCGGACTCGCCTACCACGCCCACGCTCTCGCCTTTGTCCACGGTGAAGCTTATGCCGTCGACCGCCTTAACAGGCCGACCCTGACGCAGAAGTCCACCCGAATAATATACGCGCAGGTCTTCAACTCTGAGCAGTTCTTTCTTCATCGCAGTTCACCTGCTTTCATATGACACCGCACAAAATGGCCTGTGCCATCATTACGGTACTCAGGCGGGTTGGCAGCGCCTTCCGCGCAGCCTATATCGCATCTCGGAGCAAACCGGCAGCCCGCGGGATATTCGCCAACGCCGGGTACAGTGCCTTTTATGGCATGCAGCGTTCGCTCATCACTGTGTGGTTTCGGCATGGAATTTAGTAGCCCTATGGTGTAAGGGTGCTTGGGATTTTTGAATATTTCGCCCACATCAGCCTCTTCTACGGCCTGACCGGCGTACATGACCAGCACCCGGTCAGCCGTCTGCGCCACGACGCCCATGTCGTGTGTTATCAATATGATAGACGTGCCTGTTTCTTCTCGCAAACCCTTCAAGAGCCTCAAAATCTGCGCCTGAATCGTCACATCAAGCGCTGTCGTTGGCTCATCTGCTATCAATATCTTCGGATCACAACAAAGCGCAATCGCAATCATAACTCTTTGGCACATGCCGCCGGAAAGTTCGTGTGGATATTTACGCAAAAAGCTTACAGGGTCAGGAATTCCAACCGAGCCCAGCGCCTGAATCGCGCGGCTTTTGGCCTCAGCCTTTGAGATACCCAGATGGCAGATCATGGTCTCGATTATCTGACGCCCCACTTTGAACACAGGGTTCAAGGACGACACCGGGTCCTGGAATATGATGGATATGTCATTACCTCTGATTTTACGCATTTGCTCAGGGTTTTTATCCAAGATACTCTCGCCCATATACATTATCTCACCGTCGACAATTTTACCGGGCGCCGGCACCATATTTATCAGGCTCATGCTGCTGACGCTCTTGCCGCAGCCGGACTCGCCTACTATGGCCAGAATCTCGCCTTCTGAGAGGTGCAGGTC
>Ga0123355_10005324_pt1 | contig 18808 bp, 18 predicted proteins | sample TergutEmb28metaG_3_FD_89872 | JGI IMG/M metagenome (GOLD analysis project Ga0123355, IMG submission 89872) | Embiratermes neotenicus P1 segment gut microbial communities from Petit-Saut dam, French Guiana - Emb289 P1 | ecosystem: Host-associated > Arthropoda: Insects > Digestive system > Gut ... | reverse complement strand
TACACCCGGGATGGCGTAGAGCGGAAATTCCCATACTGCGATTACGAGATATTTCCGATGTCAAAATGGAATTATGCATTTGCGGGAGACAAATTTTCATTTAAATCTCATGGTGTAGGGGAAGTACCATTTAACCCGGATACACCACCGGTTTCGCTGTCTGCACCGATGGTAGAGGTCGACTGGCCTTTTGCAGATGGCGTTTGTGCAGAAAAGCCAACAGACTTGACACCACTCGGCGATCCTCAGGTAATGCAGCTGATTCCTTATGGCTGCACTAATTTGCGCATGACGGAGATGCCGATGGTTTAGGCATTATATGCTGCACCGCAACTTGCATATCTCCCCAGCCACCAATCGCCTGTATTCCACAGGCCGATAGTCCATATTTTCAACCAACGCTAACATTTCGTCCACACAAACTGACTTTGCCTCAATCACTTCTTCCGGCGGCAAAGTCAGTTTTTTTATGTCAAAATCAATCTTCAAAAAATACACATCAATCATATGGTGATACTGTTCCCATATCACCCGCCCTACAAAAGTGAGTTCATCTTCTGGGATGATCAGGCCTATTTCTTCTTCAATTTCTCTGACCATGCTTGCTTTTGAGGTTTCCCCGGCCATCACATGGCCCATGTGTATATCCCAGCCGCCGGGCAAAAATGCCTTCGTGTATGCCCGTTGCTGCAGCAAAAATTCGTTGGACGAATTATAGATATAGGTGTGGCTGCCAAGATAGTACTGGCCGTCTGCCAGCTTGGCGCCCCGGCTGGCGGTCAGCCCTGTGGGGGTTCCGTCTATATCCAGGATGTCAAATTGCTCCATATTTATACACGACTGCCGGGCTTAACAATCGGCTTGCCTTCTTTACACATTGGACATTCTTCCGGAAGGTATGAGATGATTTTTTTAGAATACGCAGATACCAGCCTTGCGCCAAGGTCAATTTCGCCGCCGGTACGGTCAACGATGGAGCCCACGCCTAACAGATCGCCGCCGCTGTTGCGTACGATATCCATAACCTCTTTTATGCTGCCGCCGGTGGTGATGGTGTCTTCCGCAGCAACTACTTTTGCACCCTTGGGAATTTCAAAACCACGGCGCAGGGTCATCTGGCCGTCTACTCTTTCTGCAAATATCGCTTTGGCATTAAGCTGACGGGCCAGCTCGTAACCAAACACGATGGCGCCGACAGCCGGGGCGACGACGATGTCCACTGGCTGGTCTTTAAATCCATCGGCAACGATTTTAGCAATGGCCTCCATATGCTCGGGATACTGCTGCACCTTGGCGCATTGCATATACACATCTCCGTGACGGCCGGATGTCAGCTTAAAATGTCCGTGTAACATGGCGTCACACTCAGTTAAAATTCTTTCGGCTTGGTTGTTCATAGTATTCCCCTTATCTCATTTAAATTTTGTATGCCTTGGGCTCTCATAAAAGCCTCTATGCCCTCTAATACATTGATGGTTGCTGCCGGGTTTGTGAAGTTGGCTGTACCAACGGCAATGGCCGTGGCGCCTGCCATGATAAATTCGATAGCATCTTCCCCGGTCATGATGCCGCCCATGCCGATGATGGGGATGGACACATTTTTGGCCACCTGGTACACCATCCGCACGGCTACCGGCTTAATGGCAGGGCCGGACAGCCCACCTATGGTGTTGGCCAGCACTGGCTTTCTGCTATGTATGTCTACCTTCATGCCTATCAGCGTATTGATAAGCGACAGCGCATCTGCCCCGGCTGCTTCGGCCGCTTGGGCTACGGCCACAATGTTGGTTACATTCGGGCTAAGCTTTACCACCAGCGGCACTCGGGTACAGGCCTTGATGGCAGACACCACTTCTTTTACCAGCACGGGATCCGTACCAAAGGCCATACCGCCCTTGTCTATGTTAGGGCAGGAGATGTTCAACTCAAACATGGAAACGCCATGCACACCCTTAAAATCCTTGGCCACTGCCACGTATTCTTCCAAGGTATGCCCGCACAAATTGACCACCACTTTGGTATCATATGTGCGTAAAAATGGCATGTCCTTTTCTATAAATGCCTTGGCCCCGGGATTTTGCAGGCCAATGGCATTAAGCATACCACTGGGGGTTTCTGCGATGCGTGGTGGCTTGTTGCCATCCCACGGCTCGTGCGATACCCCTTTTACGATGATCCCGCCCAGTCGATTCAGGTCAATAAAATGGCTGTATTCCCGTCCGCTGCCAAAGGTGCCTGATGCGGTCAGCACCGGATTTTTAAATTTTACACCGGCGATATCTACCGTTAAATCTCTACCCCAACTACTCATCCAGCACCACCTTATCACTATAAAACACCGGGCCATCGCAGCATATCTTCATATATTTAGGAGGAGTTACACAGCCCATGCATGTCCCAACACCGCAGGCCATCCGTTCCTCCAAAGATACTTGAAGCGGGATAGCTTTTGCTTTAGCATACTGAGCAAGTGCCGCCAGCATAGCCTTTGGCCCGCAGGCATACATCTCGTCATATGGCTGATTCAGGTTGTTCAGGAGGTCAATCACATTGCCTTTTATGCCCTCTTTGCCGCTTTGTGTGGCTATGTATACATTGTCTTTTGGAAAGCGGTCTGTCAAAAATGACTCGTCATTAAAGCCAAGCAGCACATCAGTCTGGAAGCCGTCTGCAATCTTCAATGATTCATGCAGCATGACCATAGGAGGGATGCCTATCCCGCCGCCGATGAGGGCCACTTTTGTCTGACCCTTTTTAATGGTAAAACCGTTGCCCAGTGGGCCTGTCAGTCGCAAAAACATACCGGGCGGCAAAGTGCTAATATATTTAGTGCCACTGCCCAGCACTTTGTAAACCAATGTTATATCCTCACATTTGCAGGAGCAAATGCTGATAGGCCGGGGCAGCAAAAGCTCCCCTTTATCCAAATGCACCATGACAAATTGCCCTGGCTTTGCATTGACAGCAATCCCCGGTGCATGCAAAATCAGCTCGTAAATATCTGGTGCAATCCTTCGGTTTTTTAGGATCAGGCATTTTTCATGCTTCATATTCGCAGTATTGTTCATGACATCAAATCCTTTTTCATATCCAAAACGGCGGCACGGGACGCCTCGGCAAAATTGGCCTCGCCGTAGCTGCTATACGCACCCATCTGAAAAGCCCCGGTAATCCCACGGGAACTATTGACGATGATACCCAGCCGATCTTTGTTGAACATTCCCTGAAGGTCTTTGGCTGTACCGCCTTGTGCACCGTACCCCGGCACCAGAAAGAAGGTGTGAGGCATATTTTCCCGCAGCACTTTCCCTTCTTCCGGATGGGTAGCACCCACCACAGCCCCCACAGCACTAAAGCCATGTTTTCCTATCAGCTGATTACCCCACTCACTCACCAACTTACCTACATGGTGATAAATAGGAAATGCCTCCGCAGTTTTTTTATCAGTCACCAGCATATCCTGAATATCCCGGCTACCGGGATTAGATGTCTTAACCAATACAAATATCCCTTTGCCGTAATTTTTGCAGTCAGCCAAATAAGGCTCGACCGAATCGTGCCCCATGTATGGGTTAACGGTGATAAAATCTTCATTAAAAATGGTGTGAGATGTTCCCTCAATATCCACCATCCCAATATGCCCATGAGAATAAGCCTCCGCAGTGGATGCGATATCTCCCCGCTTTACATCGCCGATGACCAGCAGGCCTTTCGACTTAGCGTATTCGATCGTCTTCAAATAGCAATCAATACCGGGGATGCCCAGCTGCTCGTATAAAGCGATTTGCGGCTTAACTGCCGGCACCAAATCATAGATGTGGTCGATGATTTCCTTATTAAATCGATAAAAAATATCCGCCACTGCTGCCGGGGTTTTGCCCTTATCTGCAAAGACAGCTTCCTTAATAAAGCCCGGCACCTGGGAAAGCCTTGGGTCAAGGCCCACCACAATGGGGCTTTGCAGTTCAATTATCCGGGATACAAGCCGATCCATCAACATACTAACACTCCTTCAGACACAACCGGAGTTCCGGCGACTATGGTATACATCACTTTTCCCTTTACACGCCTTCCGTGAAACGGCGTGTTTTTACTCAGGGATTCAAATTTATATTTGTCAACTGTATAGGCTTTATGAGGGTCTATGATGGTGATATCTGCGATAGCCCCGGGGCTAAGTGTCCCTTTATCCAACCGTAAAATACTGGCGGGGTTGATCGTCATTTTGGCCACCCATTCCAATGGGGTTAATATTCCCGGGGTCACCAGTTCTGTTATACATAACGGCACAGCGGTTTCCAGCCCTACAATACCATTTTGAGCCTGTTCAAACTCACCATTTTTATCATCCTCGTGATGCGGGGCGTGGTCTGTGGCAATAACATCGATGGTGCCGTCCTTGAGGGCTGCTTTGATGGCTTGTACGTCCGAACGACTGCGAAGCGGCGGGCTCATTTTAAAGTTGGCATCCTGCTCCGGCATATCCTCGTCGCATAGGGTGAAATGGTGCGGGCACACTTCGACGGTGATAGCACATGATTTGTCGGCTTCCGCCTTTGCCATCCGAATATGGTTCAGGCTCCTTTGTGCGCTGACATGACAGATGTGCAGCCGGGCACCGGTGCTTCTGGCTAAGATTAGATCACGGGCGACTATCAGTTCCTCTGCAATGGAACCTGTCAGGTAGGGATCTTCGCAATGAGACAGGACGGGCAATTTAAACATGGAGGCATAAAGCATGGCATCCCGAAGCAGTGCCGGATTTTCTACATACTTGCCATCATCGCTGATGGCACAGATGCCTGCATAGGCCATCTCCCCAATAGCTGACAGCGCCTGACCCTCTAGCCCTTTTGTGATACTGCCGACAGGGGCCACATGGACAATCGCCGCTTTGCTTGCCTTGGAGATTATGTATTCCACCACGATTTCATTATCCGTAACGGGGTTTGTGTTGGCCATAGGGCATATGGTGGTAAAGCCGCCCATTGCGGCGCTTCTGGTACCTGTAACGATGGTTTCTTTGTGGCGATAGCCTGGGTCACGTAGATGGACATGCATATCGATGAGGCCGGGTGTAACCCACAGGCCGGCGGCATCTATCACTTGGGCGTTTTGCGTCGCCAGGTTTTTGCCAACTTCTTTTATGTGGCTATCTTCAATTAATAAATCCAATATATCATCCAGACCATTGGCCGGGTCCAGGATGCGCCCGTTTTTGATAAGCAATCTCATATATCAGCCTCCCTTCCTAAATTTAGAGATAGAGATGAGCATAAAAAAATGATGTGAGTAAAATAACTCACATCATCAATAATTAACTGGAAAATAATTTATGAGAACCGGAATAAATACCCCAGCTTTCCAAAACAGAGGGAGCGAAGCATACTGATCTGTAATCATGCATTGTCAACGCCATCCCTACCTTTCTATGGAAATCTCCTGAAAATTATACAGAGGAAATGGGGTGTAGTCAAGTAGCAGGGGTCAGCCTAAAATTTTGTTCTTTCTGATAAAAGCGATTTTGTTCTTTTGGTGAAAAGCGATCCCTTCCCCGTATTACGGGAATCTGAAGCCTAAATTACACTCATCCCAAAGCCCGCCGGACAAAATGGCTTCTGTAATATCCTCTGGCCCGGCATAATACCCGCTGGCTGTAAAAATAATTGGTACCATCCTGTCCTCATCCGGCACCTGATAGGTATCAAAAAAAGCTAAAACCCTGTCAATATTATTGCCGGAGCGAATGTTGATTTTTATAACATCCACCGCAGCTTGCCTGCCGTCTATCTCTACGGTCTCTGGCAATCCATCTATTAAAGGTTCAATTTCTGTACAGGCAAAGCAGACCAGGCGATAAAAATACACCAAAGTCAGGCTATCAGGATTAATTGGGAAATCGGCAAACAACTCATCCCCTGTACGTTGATATCTGGGGTTAAAAATGCGCTGATGTACAAATAAATCATCACCGGCTGTCAGATATGCCTCACGAAGGCCAGCGGCAATTTCATCCAAACCTTGCAACGCCTGGCCATTGACAATCAGCACAGGCAGCCGAAGTGCCGACGCATCCATTGCCAGCAGGTTGTAGCTAAGCTCCTCAAATCGCTGCTGGCCGCCACTGTTAAACGTGTTAATTGTGATAATGGCATAGGGGTGGGTTTCGCTGATGCCGCCGCCAAGCTGCTCTCGGACTATTCTATAAAAAGCCTCTGTACCATCGCAGGAGGCACATAGCTCTTCGTAGATGAAAAACATCTCCACCACTTCCGGTAACGGGTCAGGCGCTGGCGGTGCTTCTGCCGGACCGCAGGCGACAAAAAGAAGTGCCAGTAATAATGCAGTCACCAATCCTAAACGCCTATCCAATTTTTTCATAATCATTTCACCAAAAATGCCTCCAGTTTGCGGAGTTTGTACTCCCCGTTGGCCTTTCTTACTTTCACAAGCACCCTGCTGGCACGGATATAAGGTATTTGGATTATTCGCTTATTGCCGATAGCTGTACCTGCATATACACATATGGGACGATACAGCAGACGGCTGCCTACCAGCACTTCAAAGGCCTCTACGCCGTCACCCTCTGTTAAATCTTCGCTCACCACTACATGGTTAATGAAGTATTCCTTATCAAACTTGATACCTATGCCGTCTTCCACATCCTCTGGGGATGCAGGGATAGGGTCGGCAAAGCGACGCCTGATTTCTACACCAAAATCCTTGAGACGCTGTGCATCCACATCCGGCAGCAATCCACGACGATCCGGGCCGATATTGACCAAGAAGTTGGAACCACAGCCAACAGAGTAATAATAAAGCCCTACCAGCTCCTCTACGCTTTTTACCGTATGGACATCATATTCGCTATAAAACCAGTTGCGGTCTCTCATCATGAAGTCACACTCTGACGGCAAAAAGCGGGGCTCTGTCATTTCGTCCTTCTCTTCTCCCGTTAGAATGGAAAAATCTAAGGCGGATACCTGATTTATATTCAATACCCCTGCGGCACCCGCTTCGTTACCCACCCAGCGAGTATCCGGATCCCACATATTGAAAATCAAAATCTGGGGCTGCAAATCTCTGATTGCTTTTACAATCCGTGGCTTGTCATATTCGTGACCCTCAGAGCCGCAGCCGTCAAACCACAGATAGTCTATTTTACCGTAGTTTGATAAAAGTTCGCTAATTTGCTTGATAAAATAGTCATCGTATTCCTGTGCAGAGCGTTCTTTGTATCCTGCCTCTGCCGGGGAATAGTACAGGCCCACTTTAAGGTCGTGCTTATTGCAAGCATCGACAAACTCACGGACTACGTCGCCCTTGCCATCTTTCCACGGGGTCAGGCCTACATGATAGTCGGAATATTTTGATGGCCAGTTGGCAAAACCATCATGATGTTTACAGACAAGGATTGCATATTTGGCTCCGGCTTCTTTGGATGTGGTTATCCAGCTTTCGCAATCCAGCGATTCCGGCCTAAAGCCATCCAGCGGCATGATTTTGCCATCCCAATCCCTATGGCCTTCATAAAAAGTCCGTATACCAAAGTGGAAGAAGGTGCCCATTTCCCAAGACAAAAAGTCCAGTTTTTCTTTACGTGGCTTATATTTTTGCATATACAAATCATCCTTTACAAAAAAGGCTGCTGCAAAAGCAACAGCCTTAAAATTATATAGTTAATCTATAAATTAGTTGCCAAATTGTCTGTCAAATGCGATTTGGCGGATGCCTACATAATCCTCTACGCCAATGCTGTACAATGTAGCAATAAAACCATCCCAGTCGTTATCCAGGCAAAGACCGCCGGAAAGGAATAGTGTGATCGACTCCATCATATGGTCATGGATTTGCGGATTGATAAGCCCAAGTGCATCCTGCTCTGCTTCTGAGAAGGCAAGCGGCGGTACTGACATGTAGTCATGTGCAAATGGCTCGTAAAATTCGTTGGTTATGCGGAAGAGTCTTGGCTCTTGGGCAAACATGGTTTCCGGATCGTCCCAATCAGCCATTTCGCCTAAACGGAATGGGGAAGAACGGTCAGCCAGCATGATATTATCCATGCGTGTGTTTGCGCCAAGGGCATCTGCATCGGATTCAAACCACAATTGTGTGTAAAGGGCAGGCAGTCCGTTTATACCAACGGAACCTGCGGGTGCCTCTGTCCAGCCTATTTCCGGCTCGCCAAGCTGTGAACGCATGGTTACTTCCAGAGAGTAAAGGCCGTCCAGCCATCTGAATGCTACGTCAGGACGCTCTGCTGCGCTGGTGATAACCACAAAATCTCTCATGGCGGCACGGTGTGTCAGTGGGGAAATACGTACACCTCTTGGGCCTTGCAGCGGGCTAAGTGCTTCAAAGCTTCTGGAGCGCAGGTCAGGGGACACGTCGTCGCCCGGTACCATTTGCCACCATACGAAAGATGGTGCTATACCCACTTGCGGGCCGGATGGGTCTGCACCCAGCTGCAGCAACTGATCGCCAGTTTGTGTCAGTGCCATAGGCTCAATCAAACCATCTTCTACAAGATGACGGATCCAGCGAAGGCCTTCCCGGAACTCTGGATTAAATGCGGCAAAATTGACAGTGCCATTATCCAGATACATGTACTGATTTAAACCTTGGTGGAAGTACATAAAAGAGTTAAGCAAAAACGGCCATGCCAATTGCTGAGGTCCGCCTGTTCCGGCAGCACTCATAGGGATGCGGCCTGCATCTCTCCATGTACGGAGCACATGCTCAAACTCGTCAGTGGTTTGCGGCATATCCAGGTTAAACTCGTCAAGCCAGTCTGTATTGATCCACGCACGGAATGTACGGCGGCAGTGGAAACAGTCGTTGATATTTGGCAAGGCATAAATATTGCCATCAACATGTGTGATCATGCCAGGCAGCCCATCATTTTCTGAGAAAATACGGGGTGTCTCAAGGCCATAGCTGTCAATTAAATCGTTAAGCGGGATAAAGATGCCGCGCGGCCCGTTAAGATCCGCATCGACTACGGTGTTCATAAAAATGTCCGGCAAATCTCCGGCGGCTAACATCAGGTTAACACGCTCGGTCACATGGTCGCTTGGCACTTCAATAAAGTTCATTACAACGCCAGTCTTTTCCTCGTACCATGCGGCAAAGGCGTTATCGTTCAGTACGCCAATGTAAGGTACGTCCGGCATGACGATGTCCATATGCACTGGCCTATCCACAATGGGGAATACGCCTGGTGCGCTCATGACCGCTGGGCCATCGTCTGTTGGTGTTGCTGCGGCTGTGTCAGCAGCATCACCTGTTGCAGCGGCACCACCTGTCGTTGCCTCTGCTCCGCCGCCTGCAGGCTCGTTACAGCCAGCAAATACAGCAGCCGAAAGCGCAAGCACGCCGATAATTGTAAGATACTTCTTCATAGAAACCTCCTTTTTAATACGATCGCATAATTTATCCTTTTAAAGCGCCAATCATAACCCCACGTACAAAATGCCTTTGTATAAATGGGTATAACAACAACATTGGCGCACTGGATACTACAATAAGTGAAAACCTGAGCAAATCTGCCAAGCCTTGCATCCTTCGCATAGCATCAGCATCTACCATCATCTCGGTCGTCTGGTTTTGGATCAGAATATTACGCAGTACAATCTGGAATGTAAACAAATGCCGGTCACGCAGGAATATCATATGATGGAAAAAGGCGTTCCAATGCCCTACGGCATAAAACAATACCAGCACCGCAAGGATTGGTGCCGACAATGGCAATACAATCCGCATCAAATATTTTATATCGGAGCAGCCATCCAGCTCGGCCGCTTCATACAATTCGTGCGGTATGGAGTTTTCAAAAAACGTACGGGCAACGATGACATTAAATACGCTGATGGCCCCGGGCAAAACCAGTGCCCAGTATGTATTGTATAGCCCCAAGTCCCTGATTAATAAGAAGAAGGGGATAAGTCCGCCGCTAAAAAACATGGTAAATGTCAAAATGCCTATAAAGGCGTTGCGGCCATAAAAATCCTTTACAGACAGCGGATAAGCCGCCATGACTGTAAAAACAATATTGATTGTTGTACCCAAAACCGTTACATACACACTGTTTAAAAAGCTGCGTACGAGGTTAGCATCCCCAAAGATCGTCTGATATCCCAGCAAAGTAAAGTTGACTGGAAATAGCCAAACCTGCCCGGATATAACCGCAAACGGATCGGAAAATGAGGCACTGAGTACAAAAATAAGCGGATACCCAATGATGACCAGTATGGCTATCAAAAATGTGTAGATGACCACATCAAAAATAACATCAGACTTTGCACGGCGTATCCGATTGCTTTTAGTCGCTACCATAAGCTTGTTTCACCCAACCTTCTAGCTATCTGGTTTACAATAACCAGCATGACCGCATTTATAAGGGAGTTAAACAGCCCAACAGCAGCAGAAAAGCTAAACTGCGCCTGCTCCAGCCCCATACGGAAAACAAATGTAGCAATAACATCGGAGTGTGACATATTCAACTGATTTTGCATCAAAAATACCCGCTCAAACCCTACCGCAACAATGGAGCCAAAGCTGAGGATCAGGAGGATGACAATGGTTGGTGCAATGCTTGGCAAATCGATATGCCATATTTTTTGAAGTTTACTTGCGCCGTCCACTTTGGCCGCCTCATGTAAGGAAGGATCCACCCCAGCCAATGCGGCTATATAAATAACGGCGCTAAATCCCATACTCTGCCATATTCCCGTCCAGACGAAGATATGCCAAAAGTGCTGAGCCGATGCCATGTAATCTACCATCTGGCCAGTAATCATGGCTAAGCCCCTGCCCACAATACCGCTGCGTGGGTTTAGGAACATAATAATCATAGAAACCATAACTACGGTGGAAATAAAGTGCGGCGCATAGCTTACCATCTGTACCGTTTTCTTAAATCGGATTGACCGACATTCGTTAATCAAAATAGCAAATAATATAGGGATGGGAAAACCCGCAATCAAAGAATACACACTAATACCAACGGTATTGCGCATAACCCGCCCAAAGTGATGAGAGGTAAAAAAGTTAATAAAATGATCAAAGCCAACCCAGGCACTGCCCCATATGCCGTCTGTTACCACATAATTTTTAAAGGCGATTTGCACGCCATACAAAGGCAGATAAGAAAAAATAATGACACTGAGCAATGGGAAAAAGAAAATAATGTAAAGCTGCCAATGCCTTTTAATGCAACGATTGCGGTAACGGCGCTTTTCCGCTTTAAGATTTGCGGTGGAAGCCATGTTGCTGGTTACAGTCATGCCTTGTCACCTCCCAATTGATTTAATAGTTTTGCAATTATTAAAGTATAAAATTATTTTGATTACAATATGATTTCAGAAGGCCGGCCAAGTTTGGAAATTTTTATGTGGATTAAACCAGATCCCATGCGATGATTTAGGGAAAGTTGATCGATATTTCCACTGCCTCATCCGCCAAACTCACTGTCTTGCACATAACCACCTTATCAGTATCCCGGATATCTGCTAACGCTTCCCTTGCAATATCATTCTTGTAGGTATTTATGACGGACTGGATATCCCGGCTTTTTGTCTCAAAGGCTAAAACTACCCTGTCTGACACCGCAAACCCGGCCTCCTTGCGCAGCAACTGGCAATGGCGCAGCAGTTCACGGTAAGTGCCTTCTGCCCTGAGTGCCGGGGTTATTTCTATATTTATCGCCAGATTAATCCCGTCTGTTGTCCTTACCGTTTTGCAGCCTAAGTCATCAAGCTGCTCAAGGTAAACCAGTTCCTTCACATTCAGTTCATCGCAGATAATTGATTTATATTGCGATGTTTCATGAAAAATTCCCTCTACATATAAAATGGACAGTGGCTGCCTGACTTTTAAATTATGCCTGTTACGCAGCTTCAGCGCCTGGGCAATGATTGCCCTTACCTTATCCGTTTCCTCAAACATCTGCATGTCGGCCGGGCTTGGTTGGCTCATTTGTGGAAAGGTTGAAAGGTGGATGGATTCTTCCGCTGCTGCTTCGTACAAGTGCACCATGTTTTGCCATATATGCTCGGTCATAAATGGAATAATGGGGGCCATCACCTGCGCCATTTCCTTGATGGCATAGTATAGTGCATGGTATGCGCTTTGCTTATCGGCATCCAATGCTTCTTTCCAAAACCGCCTGCGGTTGATACGGACATACCAGTTGGAGACATCGTCAATGCATTGCTCAAACTCATGAACCACCTCTGGTGTGTTATAGTTTTCGTAAGCCTTGGCTGCCTGGCTGACGAATGCCGATATACGGCTGCTTAGCCACTTGTCCGTTAAATTGTCCGAAACCTTCCTTTCTGCTATGACAGGGCGGTCAATTTCCGCATAGGTCATAAAAAAGGTATAGATATTCCAGAAACCAAGCAGCTTGCGCCGGGCAGCTTCGCCAAGTGTAAAGCCAAAACGGACATCATTTGCCATTGATGCGCCGGCAAAAAGGTAACGTGCTGCATCGGCCCCCATTTTGTCGGCCACTTCGTCAAAGCGTATCATAAACCCTGTTTTAGAAAACTTGGAGCCGTCTTCGGCAAGCACCCAATTATTTGTCTGCACCCGCTCATACGGCGCTTTTCCGGTTATCACCACGCTCATAAACAGCTGCGAGTAAAACCACAGTCTGACTTGCTCCTGCATTTCTATAACCCATTCGACTGGGAAGTTTTGCTCCCATTCCGCTCTATCGGAAAAATATCCGAGCGTGGAAAACGGAACAATCCCTGCATCCAGCCATACATCGCCCACTTCGGGTATGCGGGAAACGGCTTCGCCGCATTGTGGGCATTGGATGGTTACTTCATCGATCCACGGGCGGTGCAGCTCGGGCAGATGGCTTGCCGCCTCACTGCCTAGTTCAACCAGCTCATCTTTAGAGCCAATAACGGTTAAGTGCCCACAGCTTTCGCATGGGTAAAATGGCAATGGCAGCCCGTAAAATCGCTTTCGGGAGATATTCCAATCGCCCATATTATTGAGCCAGTCCAACATGCGCTTTCCAATAAAAGGCGGCTCCCATTTGACGGTATTGGCCGCTGCAATCAAGCGTGGCCTTACTTCCTCCGTTTTGATATACCATTCACGGACAAGGCGGAACAAGACCTCGGTTTTGCAGCGCCAGCAAACAGGGTAGCTATGCGTGTATGCATGGGTTTTGAACAGCTTGCCCTGTGCGTTTAGTTTTTCGAAAACAATATCGGCGGCTTGGGATGCCGTTTTCCCTGTAAGAAAATCATAGCCTTCCATGAATGCGCCGGATTCATCTATCGGGCATATTTCGGGGAGTGAAAATGCTTTGCCAAGGTCGTAATCCGCTGCACCGCAGCCCGGTGCAATGTGGACAATACCGCTGCCTTCATCGGCCCCCACATCTTCCCACGGGATAACCTTGTGATTCACTTCCTGCTGAACCGGAAGCCACGGTAAAAATGTTTCGTATTCAAGCCCGATCAACTCCTCACCCTTCAGCAAATGCAGCACCTGCTTTTCGCCCTTGATATGCTTTATTGCGTTTTTTGCCAGGACAATCGGCTTGTTAAGCCCCTCGCATTGTACGAGTGCGTAATCCAATCCGGGATTGACTGCCAATGCCACATTGGCAGAAAGCGTCCACGGTGTAGTTGTCCAAACCAGCACATCAAAATCAGCGTTTTTCACTTTTGCGATGGCAAAAACAGCGGTGTGCGTGATCTCCTGATGAGAGCCGGACATTTCGTGCTCGGACAAAGAGGTCCCGCAACGTGGACACCACGGCATCGGCCTGTACGATTTGGTTATCCATCCGTGTGCGTGGCATATTTTAAGAAAGTGCCAGATGGCGGAGATATTTTCGTCTGTATGCGTAAAGTAAGAGTTATCCCAATCCATCCATTGCCCAAGGCGTTTGGATTGATTGGTGATCACGTCCGAATAGCGTTTGACACGCTCGACACATTGGCGTGTAAAATTATCCATGCCATAGGATTCGATGTCCTTCTTATCCTTGAAGCCCAGCTCCTTTTCTACCTCAACCTCGACCCATAGCCCCTGTGCATCAAAGCCGTTTCGGTAATGGCCGGAATAGCCATGCATCGCTTTATAGCGCAGGAATATGTCTTTGATGCTCCGGCCCCAGGCGTGATGGATGCCCATGGGATTGTTGGCCGTGATGGGCCCATCCAAAAAGCGAAAACGCTGATTGCCTGCATTTTGCTTTCGCAGCTTGCTAAAGCAGTCGTGATCATCCCAAAATTTCAGGACATCCTGCTCCATTTTTACAAAATCAGTTTTGGTCGACACAATGTCAGCCCCTTTCATTCACTACTGGGGCTGGCAATCAAAAAGCTCCCGCCCCATACGTCAGTTACTACGCACGGGACGGGAGCCGAATATCTGTATTAAACACAGTTTGAGGCTGCCGCTATACCACCCATTACATCATACAACTATATGCGTCCCCATTAACGGTGGGAAGCCGTCGCAGCCTACTATCCATCATATGGATTTCGGCACGCCCCTCGGGAGTGATTTTGGGCTGTAAGTTATCTGTACCGGGTTTCCACTATCTCCGGCTCACTGCGACATTGGCTTACAGCTTACTGTCTCCGTCTTTGGGTTTGTGTTGTTATTGTATTATGGATGTTGGGAATAGTCAAATGGTCGGTTTTTCTTGTAAAACAGTAAAGATGCCATTATAATTGAAACAATAAAGGGGGATATTAATGCCGACCGAAACACATGAAATAAGAGGGCACAAATTTGAATGGGATAGAGGAAAGAATCTTTCCAATATCGAAAAGCATGGAATCGCCTTTAAAATGGCCGCTACATCATTCTTTGACCCCCATGCCGAAACATATGAAGATGAAGAGCATTCTCAGGACGAAGAACGCTTTATCATTATTGGAATAAGTGAAAGTGAACGACTTCTCACCGTATGTCATTGCTATCGTGGGAAAGATGACTCCGTCACACGTATTATTTCTGCAAGAAAAGCAACAAGACATGAAGAAAAACTATATGGAGGTGCGTTTTGATGAATGAGTATGCAAACATTGATCTAAGTGATATTCCTGAAATTACAGGCAAAAAGAAAGCTCGTAAAAACCCATTTTACGAAAGAATTATGAAGCATGGCTTTTCTGTTACAGAACATTACAGTCCAGAAGATATAGCAGGTATAGCCAAAGGTACACTTGCTCGCAGGATAGATATGACTATCTTAGATTCCGAGGAGCAAGCAGCGCTTGAAAAATACAAAAAAGCACAAGGACTATAGCTTGAAAGAAAATATCAAGCTTTTTTAACTTCAAAAGCCCAACAAGACTAATTTCTCACGCTTGTTGGGCTTTTGCTATATCAAAAAATCTTCACTAAATTACCCCTTACTTATCTGCCTCCGGCAGCACCGCATTAAGAATAACACCAACCACCACAGCCAAGGCAACGCCCAGCCTGCCAATCGGAATAATTACATCCCCGATAGGCATATTGATTGGATCGGCAAAACGCAGGCCCAAACCAATAACCAGCATAATGGAAACGATAATCAGGTTTTTGCGCACATCCAGGTCAACCTGCTTGATAATCTTCATACCCACTGCGGCAATCATACCGTACAACATAAACGATGCGCCGCCGATGATGGCCGCCGGTACGGATTGTACGATGACACCCGCTACAGGTATAAGTGCCAGCGCCAGTGCATAGAAAGCACCAACACGCAATGGCCTTGGGTCAGGCTCGTTTGTCATGGCAACCAGGCCTACATTTTCGCTGTAAGTGGTGCTGGACGGGCCGCCGATAAATCCGGCAAAGATGGAAGCAAGGCCGTCACCGGCAAGTGTCCAGGCCAGGCCGGGCTCTTTTGTAAAATCCTTTTTCGCAACACCGCTTAAGATAACCATGTCGGCCACATGCTCTGCAATGGTGGCAAAGGAGAATGGTATCATGATGAGTATTGCCCATATATTAAACCGTGGCAGCATAAATGGCGGAAGGCCGACAATACCGGCACCAGCCAGCCCCGAAAAGTCCAGGATTGCTGTACCGTTGGGGTTAGTCATCCCCATCGTATGCATGATTAATGCGATCAGATAAGCACCCACAAGGCCCAGCAGGATAGGGACAATCTTAATAAATCCTTTGCCCCATATGGAGGCCACAACAACAAATAGTAAAGTCAGCCCTGCCAAAAGCAGATTGTTACGGGATTGATTGATAGCGAATGGAGCCAAAATCAATCCGATCAGTACAACCGTAGGCCCCGTCACTACCGCTGGGAGAAACTTCATAAACTTCTCAGGGCCGGTCAGTTTGACCAAAGCAGAAAAGACTAAATACATGAAACCGGCCATCATAATGGCACCGGTTGCGTAGGCAAGCTTTTCGGCTTGGGCCATGCCAGTACCTGCAAACAGACCCATAGTATCGTCGGTAATCGCCTGGATACCCACGAGAAAAGCAAATGATGAGCCAAGCATAACCGGTACTTTGCCTCTGGCAAAGGCGTGGAAAATTAAGGTGCCCACACCCATGGCCATGAGGGTAATACGTACGTCAAGGCCTGTGATAAGCGGTACCAGCACCGTGGCGCCAAACATGGCAAGCAAGTGCTGTAAGCCCATGATCCCTATTTGGGGATAACTCAATTGGCTTGTTCCTTTTGACATAATAAATCCTCCTCTAATTTTGTGTTACCCAAACGGTCGCAAAATGCGACCGTTTGAATGTAATGTCTTTGGGCATAAAAAAAGTCCAGTGGATGATATCAATTATAAATAAGATATCAACGCACTGGACTGTCCTTAAAATCCCGGGATTCAAATATGTATACGGTCATGTGGTAGTATTCCTGCAACAGATACATCCGAACCCCTCCTCTTTTTGCTTCTTTGGTAGAAGCTTAAACGGCCGTATTGTATCAGAGGTATCTGCGAAATGCAAGAAAATTTTTTTGTTATCATGCCAATTTTTCGATAATTGCAAAAAGCTCCTCAAGAAAATCAATAGGATAAAACTCACCATTGCGCACCATTTCACGTATTTGATCCAGCGTTGCAACCTTGGCATCAATCGTTTCGCCCGGTTGCAGCACCACATGGTTTATATCAAAATCCTGGCGAAATAGCCATACATCATGAAAGCAATTGTCACGCTTTATGGAAAGCAGCAACTGGCCATTTTCAGGCGCTATATCCAGCCCAACTTCTTCTTTCACCTCTTTGATAGCCGTGGTCAGGCTGTCATCTCCTGCCACTGCGGAGCCGCCCTGATTTTCCCACATATAAGGAAAGCCCTTGTTGGGCGCACGTTGGGTTAACAAAAGTTCGCCTTTGCTGTTTTGCAAGCATATGTCTACGACAAGATGATAGTCCCCGGCGGGCAGGGGATCGGCACGGCGATGCGTCCGGCCTGTCAGGTTGCGGTCTGCGTCGTATACATCCCATATCTCATCCTCAGCTGTCAGGCAGTTTAGCCTATCCTGCAAATAGTTGAAAAGTACCGGTAGGATCATAGGAAAACGCATTTTGTCCGGGATGGTATCAAACAGCCTAATTTCTGCCATTTCAAAATCCGGCATATCGCCAAGCTCATATACTTGTGCCAAAAACACTTGTCCGGCGGAATTTACTGAGTAATCAAACATAGGCGTGATATCAAACTTTACGGCACCGGTCTCTTCGGTAAACTCACGTTTTGCCGCCTCCAGAATGGTCTCGCCCGGCTCGACGTGCCCGCCGGCTGTCTCAAAGGTGTCACGCTTTTTGGCACGGCAGTATAACCATTTGTTTTGATATTGCGCAAAAATTACAGTGTATTTATAAGCATCAAATGTACCCAGCGCAGCGGTACGTACTTCCAGTTGCTCGTAATCTGTAGTCATTGTAAACCTTCCTCTCAAAATTCCTAAAAATAAAAGGAACACGCTCAGCGTGCTCCCTAAAACATGGGCCCTCGGGGACTCGAACCCAGGACCAACCGGTTATGAGCCGGTTGCTCTAACCAACTGAGCTAAGGGCCCTTACAAAAAGCTAAAATACACCAATCTATCGACCAGCGCATCCGGTTTTTACACCGCCGGAGCATCCGATTACAATAAATCAATACTTTCGAGATAATATATTATTTTCGTATTAATGTCAATACTTAGGGCAGGGGAAAGGTTTACACATCTAAACTATTCAACAATTTATTTAAGGCTTTATCAAATGTTTCAATTTCTTGACCTTCACATTTTTTGTAGGCAAACAGCATGCAATCTACTATATCTAAATTTTTAGATATATATGTGCTTGCAGCCGTTTCAATTATATCTTTATTTTGAAAAACAACATTTTCCTCATTCAATAGTGCTTGAAGTATGTTATCTATCTCTGCTTTAGGAAATTTATATACGTTGCTTAATACATATATTGTTTCCACAAACACTTCATTAGGTATGAAAATGTCGTTATTTTGAATAATGTCTGACGATTTCTCACTTTGCACCTCGTCATCCCTTAATAAAAACCTCAGAATTACATTTGTATCTAATGTTTTCATTCATGTACCGCCTCTCTCCATGCGGCATCTTCTTTTTTTCTTAACTCGGGGTTAGCATAGTTAGCGTACTTCCCATATAAACTTCCTAAATTACTTTTCTTTTTTTCTTTTTCAGTGTTAGCAATAGGGAAAATCAGTATTTCTACTTTCCTGTTTTTAAGTTCAATTGGCATATCTATAATATTCGCTATTTTACTTCCATCTATAACTTCTCTGACAAAAGTCATAATATCTTTGCTCCTTTCTGTTTGCC
>Ga0123355_10005323_pt1 | contig 18809 bp, 20 predicted proteins | sample TergutEmb28metaG_3_FD_89872 | JGI IMG/M metagenome (GOLD analysis project Ga0123355, IMG submission 89872) | Embiratermes neotenicus P1 segment gut microbial communities from Petit-Saut dam, French Guiana - Emb289 P1 | ecosystem: Host-associated > Arthropoda: Insects > Digestive system > Gut ... | reverse complement strand
GTAAGAAAGAAAAGACCGCCCGAACCATATATGGGTAAAGGCATTAAATACGTTGACGAAGTCATTCGCCGCAAAGAAGGAAAGACGGGAGTGAAGTAAGATGATAAAAAGACCGGATACAAAAGCGCAACGCAAAAGGCGCCACAAAAGAGTACGCGGCAAAATAGCCGGCACACCGGAGCGTCCAAGACTTAACGTTTTCCGCAGCGAAAAGCACATCTATGCACAACTTATTGATGACACAAATGGAATCACTCTATGTTCTGCATCTTCGCTGGAAAAGGATTTTGAAGGTTCCGGATCAAACAAAGAGGGTGCGCAAAAAGTAGGTAAGCAAATTGCTGAACGTGCACTCAACAACAAAATCGAAAACGTAGTTTTTGACAGAGGTGGATATATTTACCATGGTCGTGTCAAAGAACTTGCAGAAGCTGCCCGCGAGGGCGGACTGAAATTCTAACGGGAGGAGGAAACAGAATGGCTTATAGTGGTAATCAAAGAGATAACAGAAGAGACAATAGAAGAAGAGAAGAAGAACCATCAGAATTTACAGAAAAAGTAGTTTCCTTGAACCGTGTTGCTAAAACTGTTAAGGGTGGACGCATATTTAAGTTTGCGGCACTTTGTGTAGTAGGCGATGGAGCAGGTAGAGTCGGATTCGGACTTGGAAAAGCCGGTGAAATCTCTGAAGCTATCCGCAAAGGCATAGAGGATGCAAAGAAAAATGTAACAACAGTAACTACATCAGGTGGAACGATTCCACACGAAGTAATCGGCGTATTTGGCGCAGGGAAAGTGTTACTAAAACCAGCACCTCCAGGAACAGGCGTTATCGCAGGAAATGCTGTTCGTGCAGTAGTTGAAGCAGCAGGAATTTCTGACATAAGAACAAAGTGTCTGCGTTCAAACAACCCTCAAAATGTTGTTGCAGCCACAATGATGGGTCTTAAGTCACTACGTGATGCTACTCAGGTTGCAAAGACCAGAGGCAAAACTGTAGAAGAAATAGTGGGTTAGGAGAGAATAATGGCAAATTTAAAAATAAAACTCACAAAAAGTTTAAGTGGTAGACTTGAAAAACATATCGCAACTGCAAAATCTCTTGGTCTAAAGAAAATCGGTAGCGAAACAATCCAACCCGATAATCCGCAAACAAGAGGCAAAATCGAAAAGATTAAGTATATGATCGAAGTAACAGAAGAGTAAGGGGTGAGTGAGATATGAATATTCACGAGCTTTCTCCGGCAAAGGGTTCAACCCATGTAGCCAAACGAAAAGGACGCGGACATGGTACCGGCAACGGTAAAACATCGGGACGCGGACATAAAGGACAAAATTCACGAAGTGGCGGTGGAGTCAGAATAGGCTTTGAAGGCGGACAAATGCCTTTAGCACGTCGTGTTCCCAAAAGAGGCTTTAACAATATATTTGCAAAGCCACTAACGGGTGTAAATCTCGCGGCTCTAAATAGATTTAAAGCTGGGACAAAGGTGGACAAAGAATTGCTCTTATCATCCGGTGTACTCAGCAAGTGCGAGTATGGAGTCAAGATTCTTGGAAATGGCACACTTAAGAAGAAGCTAACCGTTAAAGCAGCGGCTTTCTCAGAATCAGCAAAAGCAAAAATTGAGGAAGCAGGCGGAAAGGCGGAGGTGGTGTAACCTTGTTACAGACGCTACGTAATGCATGGAAAATTGACGAAATAAGAAAAAAGCTACTTTTCATGGCATTTATAGTACTAATATATCGTTTGGGTAATGCTGTTACAGTGCCGTATGTTGATACTGCGGCTTTGCAAGTGCATTTCCAAGCACTTAGCGGCACGGTGTTAGGTTTCCTAAACACAATGTCAGGTAGTGCTCTAGAGCGTGCATCAATATTTGCATTATCAATCCAACCGTACATTAATGCATCTATTATAATGCAACTACTTACAATTGCCATCCCTGCTCTTGAGAGAATGCGTAAAGAGGGCGGCGAAGAAGGCAAGAAAAAGATTGAAAAAATCACACGTTACGGTACAGTTGGTATTGCAGCAATTCAAGGTTTTGCATACTATACACTTATCCGCACAGGTGATCCTACAATCGGTGGTTCAATGCTTCTACCGGGAGCGGAAGCCATGTGGTGGACACCGGTAGTTATTATTGCAACATTTATGGCCGGTAGTGCACTCCTCATGTGGATGGGTGAGCAAATAACTGAGTTCGGGATTGGTAACGGTATTTCCGTAATCCTTTTTGTCAGTATTGTTGCTCGTTTCCCAATCGAACTATGGCAAATGGTTAATGGTGTTATAGCGGTACCAAGCAACTGGTGGATTTATGCACTAATGCTACTTGGAGCACTTGCAATCATTGTATTGATAGTGGTAATCCAAAACTCAGAGCGCAGGATACCGGTTCAATATTCGAAGCGCGTAGTTGGAAGAAAAATGTATGGCGGGCAGTCGACACATCTACCAATGAAAGTCAATATGTCCGGTGTTCTCCCCGTAATTTTCGCTCAATCAATAGCATCAATACCCGCGACAATTGCCATATTTGTACCAAGATGGCGCGATGGTTGGTTGATGGAAAATGCATTCGAAATGACAACCGTTCCATACATGGTACTGTACTTCTTCCTAATTGTATTCTTCTCATATTTCTACTCAACAGTACAATTTAATCCTGTTGAAATTGCAAACAATTTGAAGAAAAATGGAGGCTTTATACCTGGCTTCAGGGCCGGCAAGCCGACAAGTGATTTTATTCAGAAGGTACTAACCAAGATAACACTATTTGGAGCACTCTATCTTGCAATTGTTGCGATTACGCCAATGATAGTTGCTGCAGTTTCTGAGACAGCACGTAACACAGGTATAGCCATGGGTGGTACATCCATCATCATTGTTATAAGTGTTGCACTTGAAACCATAAAACAACTAGAATCACAAATGCTCATGAGGCACTACAAGGGCTTCCTTGAATAAACCCGGGAGGTTAATACAATGAGATTAATACTTCTAGGTCCGCCCGGAGCAGGCAAGGGCACACAAGCAGAAGTTTTGGTTGAAAAGCTCAACGTTCCACAAATATCTACAGGGGACATATTACGTGCCGCGGTAAAAAACGGCACCCCTGTTGGGCTTGAAGCAAAAGCATATATGGATGCCGGAGATCTTGTTCCTGATGATGTAATTATCGGAGTTGTCAAGGAACGTCTCACAGCAGATGATTGCAAGAACGGATATATATTCGACGGTATGCCAAGAACAATTGCACAGGCAGAAGCGTTAGATGCACAAGAGGTTATAATTGACACAGTATTGTCAATCGAAGTTCCCGACGAAGTCATAATAAAAAGACTAAGTGGAAGGCGAACATGCCCCAAATGCGGAATGATATTCCACATCGAAACGAAGAAGCCAAAAGTTGAAGGTATATGTGATGCTTGTGGAGCAGCTTTAGTTATAAGAAAAGATGACGAAGCTGAAACAATAGTAAATAGGCTCAAAACATATCACAATGAAACAGAGCCACTAATTGATTATTATAAAACACAAGGCAAATTGAAAGAAGTAGGTGGAGACCTTTCGATAGCAGAGCAAACCGCTGAAATGTTCAATGCACTAGGATTATGATTAATCGAAAATCAGCTCGCGAAATTGAATACATGCGTAGTGCCGGAAGGATAGCTGCACAAGCCAGAGAACTGGCGGGAGCAATGGTAAAAGTCGGAACGACAACCAGAAGCATTGACAAGGCAGTACATGAGTTTATTAAATCGCAAGGAGCAATACCAACTTTTTTAGGATATCGCGATTACCCATCAAGCATATGTATTTCAATCAATGAAGAAGTAATACACGGGATTCCAAGTTCGCGAAAACTTGCAAACGGAGATATCGTCAGCATCGACATCGGTGTAACAATGAATGGATATATAGGCGATTGTGCCGCAACATTTATTGCAGGCGAAAGTACCGAAGAATCGGAAAAACTTGTAAAAGTGACTCGTGAATGTTTCTATAAATGTTTGAGATATGCAAAAGTCGGGAACAGGGTGTCAGATATGTCAAGGGCGATTCAACAACATGCGGAACAAAATGGCTATTCAGTAGTACGAGCCTATTCCGGACATGGAGTCGGCACAAAACTTCACGAATCACCGGAAGTTCCAAATTTTGTAGAAAGACCGCGTAGGGGGAATGACCCTCGACTATTACCGGGAATGACACTGGCAGTTGAACCAATGGTGAATGTTGGAAGTGCTGACATTAAAGTGTTGGATGACGAATGGACAGTCGTAACGATTGACAAGAAGAGTTCTGCACATTATGAAAACACAATTCTAATTACTGAAGGTGAGCCGGAGATACTCACAGTCTGCGAGGAAGCAACATGAATTTGGCAGACATAGTGATATCATTGAACGGGCGAGATGCCGGAAAACGATTTATTGTTGTAATGACAGATGCTGAGTATTCATTAATTGCTGATGGAAAAGGTCGCAGATTTGAAAGTCCAAAACGGAAAAAGAGCAAACACTTGAGACTTGAAGGTCAAGTGGATGGTCTATTAGCAGAGAAGCTGCAAAAAGGTGAAAAAGTGACAAACAATGAAATCAGACGATTTTTAGCCGGATATGCTGCAAACGAATGTAGCGAAGGAGGAATGCAAGATGCCAAAAGATGACATGATTGAACTTGAAGGAACAGTTGTTGACTCACTGCCAAATACCATGTTTCATGTAGACATAGGTAATGGACATACAATATTGGCGCATATCTCCGGAAAACTCCGGATGAACTTTATAAGAATTCTACCAGGAGACAAAGTAACGGTACAAATGTCACCGTATGATTTAACTCGAGGCAGAATCACATGGCGAAGCAAGTAGCAAAGGAGAACGACTATGAAAGTAAGACCGTCAGTTAAACCCATGTGCGAGAAATGCAAAATTGTTAAGCGCAAGGGCAGGGTAATGGTAATTTGCATTAACCCGAAACACAAACAAAGACAGGGATAATAGTACGAAAGGATTGATTGTAGTTATGGCACGTATTTCCGGTGTTGACTTACCGAAAGACAAACGAGTAGAAATAGCGCTGACCTATGTTTTTGGAATAGGCAGAACAAGCGCGAAGAAAATTCTTGAAGAAACGGGCATCGACCCGACAACAAGAGTAAAGAATCTTACGGAAGCGGAAGAAGCCGCACTTCGTGAGTGTATTAACAAAAGCTACATGGTCGAAGGTGACCTGCGTAGATCAGTTGCGCTTGATATTAAACGCCTGACTGAAATAGGTAGCTACAGAGGTCTGCGTCATAGACGAGGTCTTCCAGTGCGTGGGCAACGTAGTAAAACAAATGCTCGTACACGTAAAGGACCGAAGCGCACGATTGCTAATAAGAAGAAGTAAGGGAGGGAGTAAAGCATATGGCACCACCTAAAGGTAAAAAGACAAGAACCAGACGTCGCGAACGGAAAAATATCGAGAAGGGCGCAGTGCATATTAAATCATCTTTCAATAATACGATGGTTACTGTGACTGATGTACATGGAAACGCTATTTCATGGGCATCTTCGGGCGGAATGGATTTCAGAGGAAGCAGAAAATCTACTCCCTTTGCAGCGCAAACAGCAGCGGAAGCTGCAGCTAAAGCAGCAATGGAACATGGCTTGAAAACTGTTGAAGTTTTCGTCAAAGGACCAGGTTCCGGTCGTGAAGCTGCAATTAGAGCACTACAAACAGCAGGTCTTGAAGTCACAATGATTAAAGACGTAACACCGATACCACATAACGGTTGCCGTCCACCTAAGCGACGCAGAGTATAAAGGGAGGTAAACATAGAATATGGCTAGATATACAGGAGCAGTTTGCCGTCTTTGTCGCAGAGAAGGACAGAAATTATTCTTAAAAGGCGACAGATGCTATACAGAAAAATGTGCAGCAGAACGTAGACCATACCCTCCGGGTCAACATGGTCAAGGACGCTCAAAAGCATCGGAATATGGGCTTCAATTACGTGAAAAACAAAAAGCAAAGAGGTACTATGGGGTTCTTGAACGCCAATTCCGTAGCTACTTTGAAATGGCAAGAAAACGCAAAGGTAAAGCCGGTGAAAATCTATTGGCGTTACTTGAAACACGTCTGGACAATACAGTCTATAGACTTGGTTTTGCGATGAGTCGTGCAGAAGCGAGACAACTTGTGTTGCATGGACACTTCCTTGTCAATGGCAGAAAAGTTAACATACCGTCTTTCTTAGTGAGACCTGGAATGATAATATCTTTAAAAGATAAGAGTCGCGGCCTTGATAAACTGAAATCAGTTATCGAAGCGAATGCATCAAGAGTACCACCAAAATGGTTGGATTATGATGCAAATGCAATGGTTGCAAAAGTGGCAGCAGTGCCTGAAAGAGAAGATATTGACATTCCAATTGAGGAACAACTCATAGTTGAGCTTTACTCAAAATAATTAAGTGTACAATATGCCCAAATGGTATATATACACTTTGGACCCTCAGGTCAATTAAATGACAATTGATTTTAACAGACAAGGGCATGTTTTTAGAAGATAAGATGCGCTAAGATTGTAGGCTGTAAATTCTTAGAGGTGCCCATCAGACGTAATACTATAAAAGGAGGGTATTTCATGGTTGAAATTGAAAGACCGCGTATAGAATGTATAGAATCACCTGAAGACGATTCGTACGGCAGGTATATTATAGAGCCGCTTGAACGTGGATATGGCACAACGCTAGGCAACTCACTACGCAGAATATTACTATCATCCCTGCCGGGAACCGCAGTAACAACAGTTAAGATAGCCGGAATACAGCACGAGTTTTCAACAATTCCGGGAGTTAAAGAAGATGTCACCGAAATAATTCTGAATATCAAAAGCATAGTAGCAAGACTTCACGCTGAGAGAGTAAAAACAGTATATATCGAAGCATCAGGTGAGGGTGTAATTACTGCAGGAGATATTAAAGCTGATGCCGAGGTTGAAATTCTAAACCCGGAACTGCACATAGCAACATTGAGTCCGGATGCAACACTTAGTATGGAACTTACAATTGATCACGGTCGTGGTTATATGTCAGCTGAACGTAATAAGCCAAAAGACACAACTATAGGTGTAATACCGATTGACTCAATTTATACGCCTGTTCAAAAAGTTAACTATAATGTTGAAAATACACGTGTAGGTAACGTAACAGACTACGACAAACTGACACTGGAAGTGTGGACAGATAAGACTATAACTGCAAAAGATGCAGTATCCCTCGGAGCAAAAATTCTCTGTGACCATTTTACATTGTTCACAGACTTGTCCGAGACAATTGGTAACCAGGCAACAGTTATTGAAAAGCCTGAGGCTCAACGAGATAAGGTGTTGGAAATGACAATCGAAGAACTGGATTTGTCAGTGCGAAGCTTCAACTGCCTAAAGCGAGTTAATATAAACACAGTTGAAGATTTACTTTCAAAAACAGAAGATGATATGATTAAAGTTAGAAACCTTGGACGCAAATCCCTCGAAGAAGTCATTAATAAACTTGCATTAATGGGATTGTCTTTGAAGAAAGAGGAAGGATAGGAGGTTAGGAATATGCCAGGTACACGTAAACTAGGAAAGCCAACGGATCAACGTATGGCAATGCTACGTCAACAAGTTACCGACTTTCTCGATAATGGGAAAATGGAAACAACCGTAACGCGTTGCAAGGAAATTGCACCGCTTGCTGAAAAAATGATTACACTAGGCAAAAAGAACACCCTTGCATCACGTCGCAGTGCATTATCTTTTATTAGACGTGAAGATGTGGTAACAAAAGTGTTTTCAGAAATAGCTCCAGGTTACGCAGAGCGTAACGGTGGATATACTCGCATAACAAGAAGCGGAGTCCGTCGCGGTGATGGAGCCGAAACAGCAATACTTGAATTAGTATAACTGATACTAAAAGCTTTAAATGCTAAGCAATATAACTACAATTAAAATACTGCCAAACTGTATATTAATCAGCTTGGCAGTGTTTTATTATATGCATTTTAATGAGTTGCGGAACTCGTCATTGCGGCCTCCGAGCCGCAATCTGATAGAATCAAGCTTTGGAATATATCCCGGGTCAAGCTCGGGATGACGAATGGGACTTTTTCAGTGACCTCGATCAAGTCCGCAATGACAACTGTTTTATCTTCCAAGCTTATTTGGAGGATCCATTTCGAAATCTCCATCGATTGTGATTGTTCTCATAACAGGCATATTTTCAGGAGCTACTGTACCATTTCCGTCCAATACAGGTGTTTCAGCTAAGCGATCAACGACATCCATTCCACTTGTTACAAAGCCAAATGTTGCATGGGCACCATCAAGCCAAGGTGCATCTGCATCTAAGATGAAAAATTGCGAGCCTCCTGAATCAGGATGTCCGGAGTTAGCCATTGACATAATGCCTCGTTCGTGGAGTAGATTGTTCTCAAAGCCATTGTTAGAAGTTTCTCCAAAGATAGTATATCCGGGACCTCCTGTACCAGCACCTAGTGGACATCCGCCTTGAATCATAAAACCTTGGATAATTCTGTGGAAAACTACACCGTCATAAAAACCTTGGCGAGCGAGATATACAAAGTTGCGTACTGTTTCCGGAGCAACGTCAGGGTACAGTTCAAACGTGATAACTCCGCCATCTTCCATTTCGATTGTTCCTGTAATAACAGAAGGCACATCGGTTACTTCATTGTTGACATCTTCATTTGGCATATTAGTATCTCCTTCATTTTCATCCGCGATGTTTGTAGCGTCGTCGTAGAGTTCTTGTTCTAAATCTTCATAGTCAGAAGCTCCGGGGGATTCTTCATCGCTACATCCGACAACAAAAAGTAGTGCTATACATAGAGCGATGAGTAGGTATTTTTTCATTAAATCATTTCCTCCTAAAAATTTCGTACCACACTATTATATATCTTGCTCTGAACACAGTCAAGTATACAAATGTTAAAATAGTGGACTTATATCCAATAATGTGATAGATTTAGCGTACTCAGGCGACAGTACTCACATTGGTATTGTTAGACATGGAGTATAAAACAAATTTTATAATAATGTAGAGGAATGGTCATCGTTATGATATATGATTTAATAATAGTAGGAGCAGGACCATGTGGAATATATGCAGCGTGGGAGGCTGTAAAGCTATCTCCGAGTGCGAAAATTCTCATGATTGATCGTGGTTGTGATATTTATAATAGAAAATGTCCTATCATGAGCAAAAAAGCAAGATTATGCCCGATGTCTGAAGGTAAAGATGGCTTTTCGGGCTGCTTACCTGCATGTTCGATAACATGTGGATTTGGTGGTGCAGGTGCGTATTCTGACGGCAAGTTCAACATTACATCAGAATTCGGTGGTTGGCTTGGTGATTATATGCCGGCGTCACAGCTTTTAGAGCTTCTCAACTATGTTGACCAGATAAATTTGGAAAATGGTGCACCTGGTGAAATTACTGACCCTGAAAATCCTGAAGTGGATAGAATAGAGCGTAAGGTTTATGGTGCAGGAATGAAGTTACTACGCGCAAAAGTACGTCATTTAGGTACTGAAATGAATTTGCGCGTAATGACATCAATTTATGATACACTACTACCGAAAATTGAAATGCAGTTTAAAACAGAAGTCGTAGATATTTTAACAGAATCAATTGGAAATGAAACGCGAGCAGTTGGTGTAGTGACAAAAGATGGACGTGAGTTTCAAGGCAAAGAAGTTCTCCTCGCACCCGGTCGTGATGGGTCTGCATGGCTATCTGAGATGCTAGAGAAGAGAGGTATACCTGTCACTTGCAATCAAGTTGATATAGGCGTACGTGCAGAAACATCTAATGTTATAATGCATGATATTAATCGTCATTTGTATGAAGCAAAACTTATATTCAACTCGTCTACAGGCTCAGTTGTTCGCACATTCTGTGCAAATCCGTCGGGATATGTGGTTGTAGAGAATCATAGTGGAGTAATTGCTGCTAATGGGCACGCATATTTTGACCCGGCACTCGGTTCAAATAATACTAACTTCGCGCTATTGGTTTCGCATATTTTTACAAAACCGTTTAACAAACCGAATGAATATGCACGAGAAATATGCAGACGTGCAAATGATCTTTCAGGCGGAGGTTTGATTATTCAAAAATTTGGAGACATTGTGCGGGGCAGACGTTCTACTGAAAAGCGTATTTCAGAAGGATTCTTAGAGCCAACATTAAAAGAAGCAGTTCCGGGTGATTTGGGACTTGTACTTCCATATAACACGATGATAAGTCTGATTGAGATGACAAATGCACTAGATAAAGTAACTCCGGGCTTTGCTTCTGAGCACACTCTCTTCTATGGTGCAGAAGCTAAGTTTTACTCAGCGCGTCCAGAGCTATCTGCAAACCTGCAAACATCCATCAAGAGTCTCTACTGTGCGGGTGATGGAGCAGGAATCACACGCGGTCTCGCACAAGCCGGTGCTGCCGGTGTCCATGTTGCAAGAACAATTTTTGGCTAGACTTAATATTAAAAAAACAAATCAATACTTTGTCGTATTGGATATATCATGCCCGCCACTTAACGCCTTTGACGTTTGGAGTGGCGGGTCTTGTCGAGGGGAAGATTAGTATTAGATGAAATATCTTCAGGTGGGGTCAAATTTCTATCTGAGCGTTGACGTATTTGATTTTATAAGCCAAAATGCGAAATTTATTGCCGATATGGATAAAAAATGCAATTGTAGTGTATATTATCGGAGAAACTTAAGCAGAATAGATATTGACCTGTATATATATGCAACTGTATAATGAGTCATTATTTTGAATTGCCCGAAAAATAAAGTGAAAAGGTATAAATAAAATGAAAAAGAAACTTATATCAGTTGCGTTGCTACTGACGCTGACCCTTGCAATCGGATTGCTTTCTGCGTGTGATGGCAGAGGTGATACATCAGACACATCAGATGCATTTCAAATCGGCATTTTACAATTAGTAGAGCATCCCGCACTTGATGCTGCTCGCGAAGGTTTTATTGAAGCACTTAACGAAGCGGGTATTGAGTTTGAGTATGATTTCCAAAATGCTCAAGGTGATATTCAGGTAGTCAATACGATTGCTCAACGTTTTGTTGGCAATAATGTAGATTTAGTTCTTGCAATAGCCACTCCTAGTGTTCAAGCAATGCATGCTGCAACAGAGGATATTCCAATTGTTGGAACAGCCATAACAAGCTATGAAAGAGCAGGCGTGGTATTCAGCAACGAAGCTCCGGGTGGAAATGTGACCGGAGCGTCAGACATGAATCCCATTGAAGAGCAAATAAATATGATTGTTGAGTTTATACCCAATATCGAAACATTGGGTATTGTATATTCTACGAATGAAGCAAATTCTGTTTACCAAGCTGAAATAGCTCGTGAGGTGGCGGAATCATTAGGACTCATTGTTGTAGAAGGAACAGTTACAACTACCGGCGATGTTCAGCAAAACATTCTCTCAATTGCTAATAGAGCAGACGCAATATTCATTCCCACAGATAACACCCATGCTGATGCTATGGGTATTGTAGGTAGTGTCAGTATCGAAACAGGAGTGCCGGTTTTTCCAGGTGAAGAAAACATGGTTATGGTTGGCGGAATAGCGACATTGAGCGTTAACTACTTTGAGTTAGGTAAACAATCAGGGCAAATCGCAGTACAAATTTTGAGAGATGGTGCTGATCCGGCAACTATTCCGATACAGTTTGCGCAAACACTGACTTATATTATTAATGGATTTATGTTAGATGAACTGGGAATGACAGCTCCGGAACGTCTTATTGGTTATATTACGACACCATAGTTTAGTTATTAAGATTCTATGCAAGAAAATACAATTTAAGGGAGATCCACAATGGAACTCATAATTATAGGCGCAGTAAGTTTGGGATTATTATGGTCCCTCATGGCTATTGGTGTGTTTATGACTTTTCGAATTTTGAACATGCCCGATTTATCAGTTGAAGGTACAGTCGTACTTGGAGCAGCGACGGCAGCAAGATTAATATCAACGGGACACAATCCATTTCTATCTACAATTTTGGCAGCACTCGTTGGTAGTGTTGGCGGACTTGTGACCGGTATTTTGCATACGAAACTAAAAATACCTCCAATACTTTCTGGAATATTGACAATGGTTGCCTCGTACTCAGTGGTGTTACGCATAATGGGCGCATCGAATATTGGGTTACCTGCACATGGTCCAAACGAAGTGGTATCAGTATTTTCATTTCTACATCCGATATTGTCAAGATTCACCTTTCTTGTAGAAATGGGGCTTGTTAGACAGGTATCTATAATGATTTTTGCGGCGGTTGTTGCAGTTGTTGTGGCAGCAGCATATTATTTCTTCTGCGGTACTGAAATTGGTAGCACTATCCGTGCAACCGGAAATAGCAAGCAGATGGTTGCGGCTCAGGGTGTAAATACAAATGCAATGATTGTTATGTGTCTTATGATATCTAATGGTTTTGTAGCTCTTTCCGGAGCATTAGTGGTACAGCAACAAGGCTTTGCTTCTGTAGATATGGGTGTAGGGACAATTGTAGTGGGACTTGCGTCCGTAATTATTGCTGAAGTACTATTCAATGTTCGCAGATTCTGGGCAAGGTTGATTACATTAATTGTAGGTTCGATCATATACCGTTTAATAATAGCACTTGTATTGGAATTAGGTATGCCTCCAACAGATATGCGACTATTTGTGGCTATAATTGTGGTAATAGCACTGACATTGCCGTTAGTTCGCAACAAACTATTCAAGCCTTCCGGCAAAACTAAAGAACGTGGAGGTGAATCAAAATGAGTATGTTAAGCGTAGAGAATGTTGATAAAACATTTGATGTTGGTACACCTCTAGAATTCCATGTATTGCGTGGCGTGAGCATGAATCTGCAAAAGGGCGACTATGTTTCTGTTATCGGTGGAAACGGTGCAGGAAAAAGTACTCTGATGAACATTGTTGCAGGCACACATCTTCCGGATAGCGGAAAGATCACTATTGATGGTAAAAATGTGACAAAGCTGCCTGAATATAAACGTGCGGCTTTCTTGGGTAGAGTGTTTCAAAATCCACTTGTAGGTACAGCTGCGAGTATGAATATTGAGGAAAATCTTGCCCTTGCGTACAGACGTGGAAAGCGCAGAGGATTTAGGTGGTATATAACAAACAAGGAACGTGCTTTATATCGTACGCGCTTGGCAGATTTGGAGCTCGGGCTGGAAAATCGTCTTACAGAGAAAGTTGGGCTGCTATCCGGTGGTCAACGTCAGGCTCTTGCTTTAATAATGGCAACATTACAAGAACCACGTGTTTTGCTGCTAGATGAACACACAGCGGCATTAGATCCAAAAACCGCACCTAGGGTGTTGGAAATAGGGAATAAAATTATTGAAAAGTATAACTTGACCACTATGATGGTTACACATAATATGAAAGACGCTATCCGCAATGGCAATCGTCTCATAATGATGAAAGAGGGACAGATTGCAGTTGATATATCTGGTGAAGAAAAGAAAAATATGACGGTTGAAAACCTCATTGCTAAATTTAAGCAAGTCAGCGACGAGGAGTTTGACGATGATTCAGCGTTGCTGAGTTGATGGTGGTTTTTAAATAGTAGTTAACCAAAACCGATTGCCTAAAAAGCAGTCGGTTTTGACGTTTGCCGAGTACGGCATAAGCAACGATAAAGGCGTATCAAAAGCAACTTAACCCTAAATTGTGAACAAATCGTAAACAATGCGGAAAAAGCGTGTTGTTACTACATTTAATATGATAATATTATGATTGTTTTCTGCAAATGTTAGACATATTTTAAAATAGTGAATCAATTTATTACAACATCATGGCATTAGACGAGGAGTGAAACAATGACAACAAATTACATAAGAAAAACATCGAGTAAAATGAAAACTAAAATCATTGCAATAACAACGGTAATTATGATAGCGATATCAATACTATCGCTAACGGTACCAGCAATTGCCGAAAATGTATATTACACTCCTGTAGTGGAAGCATCAAATGAGTATGCGTCGAATAAACTTCTTCCCAATGAGAATGAATCTGGCAGTGATTTCACATCTGAGGGTACGCATTGTTTTGAGCAAGAAGTTAATGAGTCAGACATGCCTGCTTGTGACGAAAGTACGGATGATGATATCAGTAATGATGTGGGTATAGAATTACCTTATGATAGCAACAAGAATCAAGACTATGATTTCTTTGGTGCGAGCGAATCAGAAGGTGAGCGTCAATACAATAGTAAATGCGAAGAAGAACTCTGTAGTTGTGAGTGTGAATACTATTGTGATTATGACTGCAAATGCGAATTTGACTATATTGAAATCGAGGCATTCGCAAAGTTTGTCGTTATGGACTGGGACACTCTTTATGACGTATTTACAAACCTAATGACAACCGATGGACCGTATGTTGTAAATGTTGTAGACAGCATTACAATGAATGCTCAACTTAACATTCCGGCAGGCAGAACTGTAAATCTTACTGGTGGCGGAGTGCTATATCAACCAACAGTAAATGCAAGGCACTTTATAGTTGATGGTACGTTGGTTCTAAGCGACATTACGTTGAGAGGTACAGGTACGGCAACTAGTCGCGGTGGTATTGCTGTAAACGCAGGTGGCGAACTTATTATGAATGTCGGAAGCGTTATTAGCGATAATGTTGCCGAATCTAGTGGTGGCGGTGTTTACAATAACGGAACATTCATAATGAATGGTGGCGAATTAAGCAACAATGTATCGCACGCAAACTGGTGGAATAACTTTGATGGCGGCGGCGGTGTGCGTAATAATGGATTGTTCACAGTGACAGGTGGGGAGATATCCAGAAATACAAGCACATTGGGTGGTGGCGTGCATAACTACGGAACATTCACTATGACCGGTGGTGAAATCTTTGCGAACAGTGGACATCTTTTTGGTGGTGGTATATTTAATGAAGGCAAGCTAATACTGACTGATAGTACGATACGCAACAACTGGGCCAATTCCGGTGGTGGCATATTCGTCCTTAGTGGTGAGTTTGTTATGAGTGGTGGCTCAGTAACGGGGAACAGTGTACACTTGGGCGGCGGTGGAGTGTCAGTTTACTCCGCTGGCACATTTATCATGCGCTGTGGTGAAGTTAGCGGAAACGATGCAACTCATGGTGGTGGTGGTATCTCAAACGGCGGTCAATTTACGATGTATGGTGGTTCAATTAGTGGAAACGGTGGAGGTGGCATCTCAAACGGCAGTCAATTTACGATGAACGGTGGTTCAATTAGTGGAAATATCATACATAGTTCCGCACACACTGGTGTGCACCGAGGCGCCGGAGTGGACAACAGAGGTACATTTACAATGAATGGCGGTCTAATAAGTGACAACACTGCATATAGACGTTATGGCTGGGAATGGGAAGAATTGCCCGATACCCTTGGTGGTGGCGTATCTAACAGTGGAACGTTTACTATGAACATGGGCACAATAACCAGTAATGCAGCGGTTCATGGCGGTGGTGTACACAACGATGGTACGTTTACTATGACAGGTGGTACAATCAGCAGTAATATTGCACTTGAATCTGATGGTGGTGTGTGGTGGGACGAAAGAATGCGAGTTGATATGCATTTTATCGATCTTGGAACACTTAGCATGACAGGTGGTTATATAGCAAGTAATACGGATGTTGAAGTTGTAGTGCCATATGGTACTCAAGTCAGTGTAGCAAATGTACCTATTCTTGAGCGTTTTGGATATAATTTCGCAGGTTGGCTTTTTGAAGGTGAACTGTTGACAAGTTATGAAGTGTCGGAAAAGGTTGTAGATGCACAAATGACATTTGTAGCACAGTGGATACGCAACACTAACTACTGGTTTACAGTAACCTTTGCACCGGGCACGCAGGGTGCATTTATAGAGCAAGTGCACACGAACATACTTTACGGCACTGCGACACCAATGTTTGTTGGAGCACCTACAGGGAATGATGGTTGGCAGTTCACAGGCTGGTCACCGAAAATAAGAGCGACAGTTACAGCAAATGTAATTTATGAAGCACAATGGGAAGAGGTGGCGCAAACCATCCCTGACCCGGAGTACCGCAGTATACGTATCTATTATTATATGTTGGAAGACGACACACTTATGCGTGACATGGAAAACAACCCACATGGTCGTCAGTATTTCGGCAGGGTTGGTACTAGCTTTGATTTAGGGACTATAGGTGTACTCGACAGAAATGAACTTGCTAGCGATAACGACTATGTATTTGCAGGTTGGTTAGTACATGTAGGCGGAATGCCATATACATATTACTTGTACAAATATGGTAAAGATGTACTTGGGCTACATGGTGCCTTTGAAGTTCCAGCACCAACAAATGTTCTCGCTCTGTCTACAGCGCAATTACTAGTTTCACAGAACTTGAATGTTGTGGGTGATGTTATAGGATTGGTTGCAGTTTGGATGGTGTATGAATCGCACGAATATGGATGTGACAATGATACAACAATTCCACCAGCTGGCAATAATAATCAAAAAAGACTCCCACAAACTGGTATAGAGAGCAATATGCTTTTGTGGTCAGCACTGTTGACGCTTGCTCTAATTGCAGGTGTTGCCACTATAGCAAAAATCAAAAGACATAAAGATAGCTAAAGAAAAATAGAAGAAAAATTGGAGAAACAACCTATGATGAATACAATTAGAAGTCAAATACTTTGCGGATTCTTGGTACTTTGCATGGCACTTACATTTATACCGAGCGTGGCGCTTGCGGCACCTGAAACAGTAGAAGAAGAAACTTCGAAATATTGTTGTTATGATTGTGTGCGAGGCGGATATTCTATCGATGATATTCGAGAAATACTATATGCCGGTGGTCAGATATATCGCGATCTACGTGTACACTACGAAGATGTCGGGGTAACGACTTACAGAGTTCCTGTTTGTGATAGTGAACTAGAACATATTGTGAATACTTATTACGGTAATGTTCAACCACTCAAACGACAAGAGTTTCGGTATGCATACGAAATAATAAGAGATAGTGGACGCACACATGCGCAAAGCATCGTAATGGTGCTTCTTGTCGATGGATTTAGTGAGGAACAATTTGGAACTTGGCCTAATCCTGCCCCAGGAACTGCTTTACGACATGCAAACAATGCAATCAGAAATATGATTGATAATACCCACCCTTTCTATCTTTTTGCAGATTTATTTACAGTGTATGTGATTCATGCCGCTTACGAAGACCAAGAAGCAGGTGCAAATGGATATCTTGGCACTGTACTTTCAGATGGAACATTTGTCGTAAGTTGGGATGCTTGGTTAAGAGATATTTCGCACCTGCTACGTACAATAGATTTAGCGCGTGGTATTGTTGACTTTCAACATCTTGATATGATACAAATTATTTCAAATTCCTCTAGGGGAGGCAACGTTGTTGGTTTTGCGTCTGTTAATGGACTTTATCATCACAACAACGCTAACATTGCAGTAACGTCGATGCTAAGACCCGAATATCCGCGCGATAGCATTGTCGAGACGGATAGCGCCAATTGGCATAGTGTACTTGTTCACGAATTTGGGCATAGTTTTGGTGGTCTTACAGATGAACGTGCAGGTATTACGACTCACAACGAAAGGCGCGCTAACTCTACAGCAGCACCCGATGGATATATAAAATGGCAACACTGGGAAGGGTACAGACGTGTCTATACTGTGCGTCATGTTAATGGTTGGGCTGTACCGACGTCGCTACCAAATCCTACTTGTATGATGGGTCTTGCTGGGTCCAACTTCTGCGGTGTTTGCGCTGCAGAACTCATACGGCGCATGGCAGACATATCCGGAGAAAGATTTCATGGTAGAAGCCCAGTGACCTATGAAAGATATGCCCCGAATTATTCACCTAACTATCCTTGGAACGCCGATTATGACTTTGAGTTAGCGCCAGGAACGACTAGGATTTTGGATTCTGCGTTTAATGGCAACAGAAATCTTCAAACAATCCACATCCCCGCATCAGTCGCAACCATAGGCGATTTCGCCTTTATCGGCACAGAAAATCTTACGATAATCCATAATCAAAGAACAGTTCCACAGCAAATAAACAATACAACATTTGCAGACCTCGATAGATCGCGAATAACAGTACATGTTCCAACCGGAACAATACCTGCGTATATTGAAGCGGGTTGGCAAGGTTTTAGGCTCGTAGATGGTGCTGGTCGTGTAGCATATCCTATCAAGTTCGAATTCTACGGAATCGAATCTATGAAGTATGCAGGAGCGTCGGCACTGCCTGGTCACAGGCTTAACATGACCAATGTACTTTCAGCCATGGAAGAGTTTGAAGCGAACTACGACCCGACGAGCCGTTTCGCGTTCTGGGGTTGGTTTACTAATGAAGCCCTAAATGTGTCAGGGCGACGCAGTACAGCCAGCAATGTAGCTCCAAACTTGCGCAGACCTGTAGTTGGTACTGAGGGTTTTGATGTAGGGCAAGTTATAACCCAAGAGTTGTTTGATAGATACGCACGAGGTGGTGTGATTCATCTACACTCCGTATGGTCACTTTGGGGCGATGTAGATGATAATGGTAGAGTCGACATAGATGACATTGACTCAATGAGAAGAAACATTTTAGGCTTAGTACCACGCCTTCCTATGAACAGAGCTCCTGGTGATGTTTACCGCGATGGAGTGTTAGATATTGATGATATTGACACT
>Ga0123355_10005322_pt1 | contig 18809 bp, 12 predicted proteins | sample TergutEmb28metaG_3_FD_89872 | JGI IMG/M metagenome (GOLD analysis project Ga0123355, IMG submission 89872) | Embiratermes neotenicus P1 segment gut microbial communities from Petit-Saut dam, French Guiana - Emb289 P1 | ecosystem: Host-associated > Arthropoda: Insects > Digestive system > Gut ... | reverse complement strand
TGTGTGCTGTTTCATTCAGTACGCACATTATGTGTGCTGTTTCATTCAGTACGCACATTATGTGTGCTGTTTCATTCAGTACGCACATTATGTGTGCTGTTTCATTCAGTACGCACATTACGCCCTGAGGGCGACGTCTTGAGCATTCATTCGAAAAGTAAGAACATGTCCAATCGAAACACGTTCTCGTATGAGGCATAGGCGAAGATAATACGGATGTATATTCCGCGCGCTTATTGGGCCGAGAGGGCAGGCTTTTGACGCCAATATGATGCCCTGACCTAATACAGCACTCGTTCTTCGTAGATGTGCACTCGGCATGCTCGTAGAGACGGGAAACATTGTCCAAGCTATGTTTCTGAAACAGGCAGTAGCATGACATAGCATTCATTTATGGAGGATATGTCCGTTCATTGATACATCATTGACACAATAACAATACGCTATAAATATTGGTGGTAGTTTATGCAGAGCTTGTACACAAAGACGAAGAAACTTTACTCTTCGACCATGAAAAATTGCAAACACTTTTCTAGCCACTGATAACCAATTTCCGAAATAACATTGCTTTTTGAAGACTACCAGGCTTTGCCCCTTGGTACGTATGATAAGAGTAGCACATAGATGAAGTTGGGTATGAACCAGTGATGGAATTATATTGACACGGAATAACTGAAATAATGAAATAAAAACCTGTCCTAGTGTCACCCTGTCCACCAGAAATCCCACATGGACTGGCCCTGGGTCGAAATTGGATCTCCGTGGTGCCGAAAAGTAATCTACATGATACATAAAGATTATATCTCAAAGACAACACAGTTTGTTCGTATTACAAAGACCAGTCGGTTTATATTGTGCACTGCAGCAACTGTACTGTATTGTAAGAACCATACGAATCACATATACTTTGTGGGTAAAATGCAGAGTTTCATAATGTTATAGCAGGTGGTATCTATAGAAACCACTGGCCTTAAAAGGGTTAAATAGAGAAGAAAACCTCTGTTTTTAAGCTGATACGGTAAACGTTGTTCAGATCTCCTAAGTGAGTCACTAAGCTGTCTGCTATACTGTGTAAGTATCTTTACGACTGTAACGTTAGAGTCAGCTGAGGCTCGTAACTGGGGGCTTGTAACAGGGTGCAATTCAGCCACTACAAAAGTGGACGAATCCACTAGGAATTTGCCAAATATCAAAGACAGACATGCTGATCAGCCCGCTAAGAAATGTGCGACATCCTGCCGCATCCACGAGTTGTTTCCTTTGTTGAACTGCCGTTGTTGTAAAACAACTGATTTTCAAAAATATATGGATATGCAAGTTGTTTTTGTGCAATGTTACAGAGCGCATAGTTATTTCATATTTAAAAAAACCGACTAATGCACACTTACATTCTTCACATCACTTTGTTAGCACTGGGTTACTCCACGGTGTTTCAGCCCTTGAAGTAGCACAGTGCTAATAAAATGACGTGAATAATACAAGTGTCTATTAGACGTATCTGACGTAAAACAGTGATATCAGTGCATGAACATGAACAAAATAAAGAGCGCATTATGCAATTAAACTGTTGATTTTGCCGTCCAGACAAAGACTCTTTTTACGCTTATGTACACATAATATGTATGACAGAATGTGTATAACACAGCATTATACACACATAAAAACGTATGTATATGCACCCACACTGGAAGCCACTGCGCCGTCTATGTTCGTGGTCTGGCTATAGGCTTGGTTCAACCTGTCGAAATACAAGAACCTTGGTGACAAATGCGAAACGGCTGCTTCCAGCTTCGGGGTGCAGTCATAGGCAGCAGGTTCTGCTGGAACACTGGCAAATTTCTACCGGATTACGCGAAGGCATGTCCCAGAAAATAGTAACATTTTCAGGCTCTGAGAACTTAAAATCTCAAGACAGTACTCGTGACAGGCCTTTCTTGCTTCGTTTTCTTAATAGACACGTGATAAAGGCAAAAGGAGAAACTTCGATCCTGTAAGAACACAGGATATACACCAATGTGTTAGTGCAGGGTTTATGTAATTAGAGAACACGAGAAGTACACTGATACTTACTGAAGATTTGCACTGACGTTGGTTCTGTCAGACTGATCCATTGAGATCGCTGGAAGGTGACGAAACTACTGACTGTGCGCTGTTGCTGAACGCTGTTCATGTTGCTAACGAGAAAATATGGACTTAATTACCGTATGCTACAAGTACCGTTTGTGGCATCATTCGAGTAAGTCTGCATGTGCCAGTCATAAGCCTCCTGAAAGTAACACATATTACTCGAGCCGGTCGCAGTGGCCGCGCGGTTTAAGGCGTGGGTCCGCGGCCACTCGCTTGCCGGTATTTTGGGTTCGAATTTCGCCGTGGGCATGGATGCCTGTCTCCTGTGATTGTTATGTGCAGTCAGAGGTCTCTGCGACGGGGTGATCACTCATCCAGAGGAGACCTACCAAGTGTGTGCGTGTGTGATCAGGTGCAACTGTAACCTTCTGAACCAAAAATGAGTAGGCAGAAGAGGTCAGACTAAGAAAGAACGAAAGAAATAAAAGAGAAGAATACACCTGACGAAAATTAGGTCCGTTTTAAAACTTTAAGACGTTGGTTATAAAAACTAACTGCAAGAAGAATTCACTGCTTGGGCGATAACCATGTGCAGGTCTGCTTGAATACCTGCTTCAAAATAGCTGAGTGTCCTTAAAGGCAGAATAAAACGTAGGTGCGTGAAAGGATATTTGAATTATACGTAGATCTCGGCAGCTTTGCCATGAATAACGGAGGTAATAATATAAACGTGCCTGTTCATTGCATCACACTGAGAGAGTTATTTTATATTGGCATTTCGTTCAGCAGTCACTGATTCTGCTGAAAGAAGTTCTTTGTGTGATGCTCATTGATGCTCCAGGACGGTTTAGACAGTAAACGCTTAGTGATGATTCCTTTCATTACCGCTACCTTTAACTGAAACGACCTTCCGTACATTCATAAACAAGACATTCTATATAAAATGAATGCCTGTATGTTCGTTAGTAGTTTTAATTTGCAAAATACTTAACGACTTTTATTAGCATTTGGTTTCGGAAGTACATAAATGATTTCAACTTCCAAGCTGTCCTATGAACTCACCGTTTGTCGGTAATTGTTATACAAATTTTCTATTTTAAAGCGATTAGTCCATAACGCAAAAATTTTTTCTTGGGACTAGGAGTCAAAAAAATCTTTTTCGCCACCAAATTACGTGGATGATCCTCCGAATTCATCTGCACTTTAAAATCGGCACAAAAGCCAAACTTCGCGCCATTTATTGGCACTCGAAACACGAGTTCGACGACGGTAAAGAACGAAGCCCATTACTGCAAATCCAGAGAAAGGCTTTTGTCACAGTTCGTCAAAATTTGCGGATTAAGTGTAACTTAGAATGTTACCAATTTTTATTCATTATATTCATGCACTTAAATTCACGTACTCCGACTTCTGTTTGAGGCAGTTGACGCTAGAAAACAATTTATTACACACGTATTTAAAGGTGATTCCTGCAAAAAAAAAAAAAATCTGTTACTGGCATTTTATTTACGACCGGTCTAAGCAAAGCTACTTATGTTTAAAATACAGACACTCCTTAATAATACTTTATGTAAAGGAGGAAGCGAGTGAAGCTGAAGAACATGTAACAGTGGGAAGATGTAAAAGTAGGTGGTAAAAGAAGAAAATGAGGAGAATGATGTTGATAACATGGCTATGTGCGTGTCAGATGGGAATTAAAATATGAAACGCTGGAGTTTAAATGCGTAACAATATTCAATATTGTACGCCGCCTGTGAAATCGTCTCATACACGGAAGTTTCAACTGTGCAACGTGTTGGAAGCTGAAAAGTATGTGCACAACAATGTCTCAGGATTTCTTTAAACCCGAATAAGTTCTAGAACTCCATGAAAGACAGATAATCCAACCGTATGAAAGCGATGCCGTCGGCCAATCTGTTAACACGAATAGAATTCATGTGTCAACAGCAGCAGTAGTGTTCCATTAGCATTTAATTGAAACACAGAAGAGGATTATGAAGCTGAACACAGGAGTTACCATGAAGAAGCATTTATGTTGAATACGATTAACAACGCCAAGTAATTCAATTTATTTCAGTGCTACGTGCAGTGAAAATTCAGCTATGATGACAGTAACATTTTCCTGTTAACTGTAATGAATTATTTTCTGTGCAAGGATGAACGACATCTTGTGGTTATGAAATAACGTGGAATGCGGTGAGGATGGCGCCGTGCGAGCCGCACGGCACCATCCGCACCGCACACACGACCTACGCAGCGGCTCTCAAGACCACCACCCATCTAAAAACTCGGTGCAGAAAACCATATGTTGCAATTCAACATCTAATGCTCCTGATGATGGGCGTATGTACCCGAAACATGTCGAACTAAGAACACATCAATAAAATTATCTTGTTGCATCAAGTTGGCATTCCACATTACTTCATGAGGAAGATGCACGGTCAAACAACCTTCAAATCTTATGGTTATATTTCTCCATAGGCTAATTGCACCTAATGCCGCGTGATTACAGTGACTTGGGCGTATATTTAAATTAACCCAACAGGGTGAAATGAAATCTACCAAACCAAATAGGAGAACAGTTTGTTTTTGTACCTTTAGTAACATGCAGTATTATTTCAGTACGCCGTTTGCTTGCAGATAACTCATGTATCGTGAGATATGAAATTCATTAAATGCTTAGTTGCCTGTTGCTCATGTGAGGACAAAACAGCCGCCCCTTGCAGTCACCGTTTACGCTTGCATTTGGGCCCTATATAGTTATAATCTCGATCAGATTCATGATATTCACTGATATAGTGTGTGGTTTTTACTTAGTCGCTCCAGGAAAATGACAGGCTAAATTCACAAAAGAAAGCACGAAATCCTTCCGCAACCTGGACTGTTCGAACAGTCAAACCTCGGTTCACGAACTTAATTCGTTCCTGAAGGTCGTTCGTAAACCGAAACTATTTTCCTCATAGGAATTAATGTAAGATGGATTAATCCGTTCCTGGACCCCAGATGATTGCTTATTTAAACTTCTACAACAGTACTTTGTGCACAAGTTCTTAACACAAAATCAATGGAAACCATTAAATCTATCACAAAAAAGATAAACACAACACTAAGCAGATCAAATATAGACGAGAACTTAATTTAGTTTTACCGTACCTGAATGGAGGAGAGTTGACAGCGTAAGTGGAAGGTGGTGAGGAAGTGAAACGTTATTGTTTGGAAGGGGTTTCTTTTTCTTTTTTCTGTGTCTTGGCACCACTCGACTCTGCTTCAGACCCACTGGGCCTCTGTCTCAGTAAAAAGTTGTCCAGTGTGATTTGTTTTTGTCTACGTTTTAAAATGTTTCTAAAGTGACACATGGCATTATCATTGAAAATGTTTATGCTGTGGCTTGCTACTGCTTTATCGGGGTGATATCGTTCCATGAAACTTTGCACCTCACCCCATTTTGCACAAATTTCACGGATCAAAGAAGTAGGAACATCCTCCCTTCCTTCCTCTTCGTCTGAAGACATTTCCTCCACAATCGCCTTTTGTAGCTACTTCTGTAGTTGTTCCAGTTCTTCCGTGCTGAGTTCATCTTTGTGGTCCTCTAGTAATTCCTCCACATCTTCATTGTTAACTTCCAAGCCAATGTTTTTGCCTAGAATACTGCCGACGCTGATACTCCCAGCTTATCGCTCCACGATGTTGACGGCTTGCGTGTTCGTAACTCGAGAAACAGTACGTAATTCGAGACACTTTGCGTTAGGAAAATTTGTTCGTAAACCGAATTGTTCATGATCGGTGGCGTTCGTGAACCGAGATTTGACTGTATTTATCTTCCGTTTCATTAGACCGCTTAAAACCCATGCAATAGAAAAAGTCTTTAATTTACAAAGAATAAAACAACCAGACAAGCTGTAGTGTACTTAGACACTAGTGTCACAAATTAGCCCCTACTTCTTATTAACGTAAATGTCATATACAAAAGTAAAAGTCATGGCATAAATTGTAAAAATACGTTGCTTACAGAACTAGTAAACTTTCAAAATGCTGGGTGGTATATAAGTATAGAATAGCCTGTTAAGAACAGTACGTGTTTTTGTGACAATGGTTAGAGGCACTAATACTTCCTTGTAATCTGTTTCAATTACATACCGCATCGAAAAATGTTTCAAGTAGAAGTCAGGTAACATTTGGCCTTACGTAATATGGAGTTTGTATTAAAGATATACTGGCCAACATTTAATTCGCACCATAACTGGTAATACACGATTTCATTAAGATTTATATCGTGGTACCCTAAGTACATTTTACGAAGGAGAGCACGTTCAGTGATATACAGTATACTATGACCTCAGTCCTGCGTTCATCTTACGCAAAAAGTGCCAATAAACTATTAAAGCGTTCTCGCACTTTGTGACTGCGAATTACTACACCGGTTTATTTCGTGGCCATAACTGTGTATAGATGGGCAGCTTTTTGCAGTAAAATATCATGGCGCGGCTAATTTATCGTGGTGGGCAAAGTGTTTTACTGCAGCTGGGGGTACCCGCAGAAATGATCTTTCAGTCTGAATGTGTCAGACAGCGAGAACAAAAGAAGTTGGTTCAGAACACCGAGACTGACAGAGAAAACTGCATAAACGTGTTACCAGGCGAAGGTTGCTGGTATTACTGTCGGGTCTTTTAAACTAGGATATATACTTGAATTCATTATGGCCAAATATTATTTTTATCTCAGCGTTGTACAGTAATGACAGAATAGCATTTGTATTGCATTACTTACTCCATGCATGCAGCCCACACAGATCTACACAGATGGTGAATTACAGGTTTCTGTGAGAAAGATTCCATTTTACACTTATTTATTCAGCTTAGGTAAGAAATGGCTGTGAAATTGTTCGCCCGCGTCGTCCTTTCAAGATCCAGTTACTTCCCGGAACAATTTGTTTTGAGACGACAGCGAGTATACACATTCTGCAGCTTCACAAAACAACTCCCATCACTTCAGAATTTTTACAGTAGAAGGGATGACACAGCAAGTACTGTGTCTGTGTTCTTATATTCCGAGCCAGCAGCCGCAGCTATAGCCCTACCAGTTATCGCTGGATGCGCAAACACCGCGGAGTGTTTGTTGAGCGCATATTTGTGTGCTGTGACACGCCGAACGTTGCTCATTTCTTCACACAGCAAATAATGCTGTTTACTGTTCCATGATCGTACGGGCTTGTGACGAGAGAAAAGTCACTCCAAGCACGTGAGAGACCCGCTTACTGTACAAAGTATCAACTTGCTACTTTCACTACGGTTCCTGTCTCCACATATAAACACCTGCGTGTCATTTTCGTGGCGCTACATACAGTCTGCATGTTTTGAGGATGGACCTGTTGTGACGGTGGGGGAAGTGGAATAATATAAATGTTAAGCGTCTATTATGCGAAGTTACACAGCAGGCAGAGAAAGCTGCTCAGATGCTGTTCATCTGGGTTTCTGTTGCGTGTAGAATAAGTGCGACCAGAAATTTCAGAAGGCGGTTCTCCGAAACGTCGGATCCACCTGAACCAAATTGTCATCCTCAATATGGAGACATAGTCTTCCGAAACGTTTGCCGGAACATTATCCTACACGGTATAGTAACGCAGAATTTCGTTTCGATAACACCCACCGCGAAAGCTTGAATATGTTGCGTGTCTGTGAAAGTGTTAGTCTGAGTTTTCCCTCGTTGCAGTTTACTGTGATGAAGATGATGAAGGTTTTTATTGTAATGGGAGAGACGGTGAGCATTAGAAAGTAATATCCATCGTTAGCGTAGCGATACGTCAGACGATCGGTCAGTTAAGTCAACCAGAACGCCCAGCGTCGAGCCGTTCATTAGTTGAACATACGACTGGAGTCGTGAGCCTTGGATCGCATTCTGTGACGAGGGAACGAATCTGTTCTACCAGAAGCGGCGCATTCTTCTTGGGCTATACACACAGTTTTTTTAATACGAGTATTTACAGTTTTTGTTCTGTATATCGCACATTTTTCGCAATGTTTAAACTCACAAATAACTTGAAATTTATTTCAAAATTAATTTCATACATCGCAGCGGGCACGCTCCATCTCCATACTGAAGTACAGTCAGTTAATGCAGCACCGGAAAATAATCGCTGTTCCTTGTGAGAATTACGCGAGGCATGGTCTTTGGTTAGAAGAAATGGAGTGATTATTGGTTGTGAAAAATTCTGTCATTACTGAATCCTTTAAAATCTACGATTTACTTGAATTATATATAACATTCAGTTCGTACTGCGCAGCAAACACTCTGTTTGGGTTATAAAACCAATTAGTTTATGTTGTTTATGTAAATAATGCATATTTGTTATCAGGTCCTTCCAAAACACACAAATGCACTGTGTGAGAGAATAAGAATTTTTTAATGTTGAACCTGGTGGTGTACATAAAGTAAGTAATGTGCTTTAGAGGGTTAAGCTGCCAAGGTCCAACTGCTTCCCCGACACTGTCCTCTCTTACTCCTCAGACACTCCCAATGTCCACCATCCGCTCTCTAACAAGTTTCACACCTGCGGCGGTGCGCGCTGCTTCGTTGCAGTCATTATCAAGCAGCACCTGGTATCTGGGATGATTGCCAGGATATTATTAAGGTCCGACACAAGGTAAGGGTGTGTGCCTGAAGTATATTGTTTCGCCACGCTTTGGACTGCAACTTCACTAGTCACCGCAGTAAATATATCCTATGGCATCAAAAGTCCTTCAATGGAAGTAGACGATTATTCCCCCCACCATTTCCTCGTTTCAGTCACTGACACTGCCATGTAGAATGTTCCTCGGAATTCCTATCAACATTTGAGAATACGGTGTAATTTCTTTGTCGTTTCCGATGTGTAACCGCTAAAGCACACATTTAGTGGGCCAACATGCAATTGAGGCTGTACTTGCGATTACGAATAATAAATCCGTCGAAAATGTGGCAGAATTCAGGTATGTGGTAAGGGCAATAAATAAATATTACATTAAATGACAATTTTTTTTGTGTGCAGAATATTTGGCTTGACAGAAACAAACTATAATTATGAAATATAACGAACCATAATTTTACACCCATTTGCTGCGTGTTTGTACAATTTTGTCTTAACACATTATGGAGAAAACCTAGACTGATTAATTATGAGAACAACTTGCTTAGGAAAAATATGGATCTGAAACCAAGGAATTAAGGAATTTTACACAACAAGAGTTCTATAATTTGTAACTCTTGACGAAATTTCATTAAAATGATTGACTCAAGGAGTATGGGAGGGATGGAGTGCAAGTAGCATGCAGGCGTGCGACGAGAATCGCATACAGAAGTTTAGTTTGAAAAACTGAAGTGAAGAGAAGGCTTACGCGTAAATTGGTGGATATATATATATATACACACTCCCTGTATAGTCATACAACAGGAAGAAGGTTTATAATTTATTGCGCATGGCATATATTCACACAGAACGTAGTTTCTCTCCGTGTCAGATGTCCACGAAATATTTTCCTCTGTAACAGACTTTCCCTTGGAATTTTAGATGGTTCCTTTCCCCTAGTAAGTTTAAAATGGATATTCAAGAGATGGAATATGATCACGCAAACCGGATTTATCCGGCTGAGGACAGGATTTAGTGAGTGGCTGTCTCTTATAAACACGGTAGGCTTCTCACCTTCTTGGCTTCTTGGCTACCTGAACCATTGTTAACTGTTCAAGACGGACTGTGTTCCACTGATTTATAGATGATAGGAGTTGTTACTTTGTAACCCTCGAAGCTGTGTCAGTCTGTCGTTTCTTGATTCAGTGGGCATGAAGTGGTGTGCCTGAAGCTCATAGAATTCTGCATGAACATAATACTCCTTGGAGACCTCTCGGTCATCAGTAATATCATCACTACGGCCGTACGATGTTGCGAGACGGGAAACACCGCGACCCCGGGTTTCGTCTGGCGATGCAGCGCGCACAAGTTTAAGATCATTGTCAATAACAGGCCCATGGAATGATACGAATGGTGTGATGACAACTGATCATTCAGTCTGACTCGATCCACAGTCGCATGCTACATACACAGTCACTATAACCCAAAGAGTTCGTTGTTTGAAAATATAGGCCTGCAGGTTTTAGAGTGTGCCCGGACAGTGTATTCGGTATAGCAGCTAGGCTGCTGGATTTTTATCTTCTCCAAAGCGTCCGGACCGGCTCTGGGGCCCACCCAGCCTCCTGTTCACTGGATACAGAGACTTTTTTGTGGGGGTAAAGCGGTAGGAGCACGAAGATGACCACCAACCTCCATGCAATGCCGAGGGTAAGAATGCGTGGAACTGTGCTTCCACTCCTAGATATGCCTTCATGGTGTGTACAGTCACAACTTGACTTGTACCAGTTCGGATACCTTAAAATACCTCACAACAGCGGTACGAAGGTAATGTGTATGTTGCTCTTCCACCTCTTTGAAATGCTCTACATGAAACTTCAACATAAAGAGAACTGAAGGATGGCAATGTATAATGCATAAAGCTACTACTATGTTACGGTTAGCCATGCAAGTGTATTCCAGTGTCGGAAACAGGCAACTATCTGGACCATTTGAGGTTCTCACAGCGGTGCTGCAGAAGACTGTAGTGTTCTGCATGTTACACCATGTCGATTTGTAAACACTTACCGACGTTTTGAAGGACAGTAACTCCATGCCAGTGTCAAGCCTTCAAAGAAGGCCACTTGATTCCCTACCAATTGACAAGGCGAATTATAATAGACGACCTGAATCTTCAAGAAACCTTCTATTAGTTACCTGGGAGTTACATTTCCAGCTGAAATAATGTGCAACGAAAGTAACCAGTCAGTGCTCTTGAGAACATACAAAATGCGAATTCAAATCTTGTATAATATAAGAAGAGAACGTGTGAAATAATGCTTCCTGTTTCGATCCGTAATGAATACTGAGCAAATACACGTGTACGTAACAGATGTTACCGTAACACATTGTCAGCTGCGAACTGACTGTATAATATTCTTACATGCTTTGGCTAGTATACTGGACATACGTATTTTTGCACCACGGCGTGTCAGAAACTGGGTCTCTTTTCGTTTTCACGTGGTGGCGGTGGTGGCTTTGGGGCATACCTACCGGGTGGGTCCGTTTGAAGGAGCTAAAAACATGATGTTTGTATGTTAACTCCATTGTGTTAGATCATATTGGATTTCTATCGAAATATGTAAAGAACAACAGAATACATTATAGAATATGATCTTCCGAGCTGTGTTACGCTCAGTATATGCCAACACCCACAGTAGATATTGTATTACAATCATGTGAGTGGCGAGTGCGAACCCGTCAGTAAACCGGTCACTTGGACGACGAAGAGGAGACAGCAGAGGATTTAATATTACGATAATTGTTAATGAAATAAGTTGTATAGTTGTGAACTTGACGGAAGTGTATCAAAAGTTGCTTTCATTGCAATGATATATATCATATATTCTATTACAGAATCAGTTAGTGTGTTACTTTCTTTGTTAGGTTCTATAAAGCCAATTAGCCACTGGACGTTTTGGTTGGTAAGCTAGTTACTTGCTTGATTCAGTAATAATCCGTGATCCGGATAATGTACCTTTCGATTACACTTCAAATGGCACGACTACAAAAGCAAGTTGAAGATCCTAGGGAAGGTTCTCTGCAGGAGACAGTAGGCAGGTCAGGGGTCAAATGTTGTAGCTGCTGTGGCCAGTATGATATCTGTCACAGTCATCTACAACATGACTTTCAGTGACATGGTGACACGGGGCTCCTATGTCTGGAACAAGCTCCGAGTGACAGCATGAGCTTAACAAGCGTTTACAGGACGAAGAGCTATATGCAAGTCACGGAACTGCAGCAACAGGCTCATACAGACACGGAGATAGACATCTGTAGAACACACTTCATTTAGAAGAGTCGCATTATAGTACTGGAGAAAAATAAAAAAAATCCCTAGAGGTTATTATGTACCGAGATATGGTGCTGCACAGTCTGCCAGGTAGATACAAAGGTTTGGGCGGATCATACCGCTTGTATCCTCAGGGCAGTAAACCCTTAACTCATATCATATTTCTACCCTAAAGACTGAGGTAACAGTATCTTCCGATGCGTTATTACGCATCTACCCAACTATACGGCATCATATTCCTGAAGAAAATAATTTTCAGCTATTTCTCATATTTATACTGACTGCTGTGAAAATCTCAAATTTCATTCTCTCTTTCAGAAAACGATTACGAGCAATGTGCAGAGTGTCATACAGCGTCGGCTTCCATAAGAATAAAGATATGAAAACCTAAAAATATTTATCTTCATACCCTTCCTTCTCCCTATGTTTCTTATCCATCAGTAACTTGTCATTCTTTCTCCGAAGTCAAAACTAAAATTTGCTAATGCAAATAGAGTTCACTACATTAGTTCAGAATGGGGTCTACTTATTATAAGAATCATACGAAACTCCAAAACTAGGTGTTACAATACAGACTACCTCCTATTGTGTTTTAAAGTCTAATTACCTTGAATGCATAGTATGTAGTCACTTGAAAGATTAGGATAACGAATACGCATAACCGATTAAATGGACCTTTATAATTTATTTACATGTCGAAGAGTGGAGTTTGTTTCTGGCGTAACAGCCCCCAGTGGGCCAGGGCCTCCTCATTCACGAGGTTTCTAGATCACACACAACGACGCACCACAGTCGGTAGGTCTCCTCTGGACGCGTGACGAAGCACGGAGTAGCTCGTGTTGTAGCATGTAGCACAGAACGATGAGATAATTAATGAAACATTAATTTAAAAGGATACAGAAGGAAGTGACCGTGACTAATCCCAGAACCTAAACCGATATTTGCCGGAGATGACCAAAGAAATACACGAAAAGCTCAGTTTAAATATCCGGTCTCTGGGCCAAGATTTGAACCCGAAACCTATAAAACACGAAGCAGGACTGCTGCTCATGCCACAGATACATTTTGTGTTTATATGAAATAGCTGAATGATATTAAAACAGAAACTGGAAAGGACATTTACGGAAATTACACAACATTGCTCCTGTAGTGATAGAGTTTGTTTTTGACGTTAAATGTAAGTTTTGAGAAAGAACAAATGAATGAATGAATGAAGATGAAACTACGCGCATGACACGTCCCACATCGATCCTGGAAGTAGCATTACGAGGAAAATCCAGAACAGAGAAACAGGAAACGTCCTGAAAAGTATGGTCTCTTTAGCCTACTTGACACCATAAAAAATTGCTAGTTAAATTGGAAGCAATAATTAATGAAAGAAGATGGGATCCATTCAATAATGTACACATGTGCAGTCAGTTTTAGGAGTGTTTATAGAGTTGTGAATGAAAAAAGGATAAAATAATAGAATTAAGAAACTGATAAGAAAAAGCAACGTGAACCCAACAAAGTGAAGTTAAAATTCATGTTCGCTGTTGGTTTTCAAAAATGTCACGTAGTAAAGAGTCACATCGCATCCCAATCATCATTTTCTTGGCCGTTTGGTTGGTTGTGGTGTTCCACAAAAAAGGCCACCCAGGTCTCTGGCACCTAAACCCTTCCGATTATTTGTGTGCGTATATGCCTGCGTGCGTGCGTGCGAGCGTGGGGCTAAGAATTGAGGACCTGGTGTACCACAGAATGTTACAAGCAAGAGATCCAGTGCTTCATCGTATTCTGGGTACTGCAGCCCTCTTACAGAACAGTCGTAATGCACTGACGAAAACTAAACGGGCTATTCAGAGACACGCTGCGATGTGTATGAGGTCGAGGATTTTATTTTTGGGAACCTAATGTAAACATGAACTGTAACTTCACTTTAATAGTATCATGCCTATAAAAGTTTTTACGACCATAGCACCGTAAGCGTTCAGAATGGGATGCATGCTTATTGGAAGGTTCTGCTCACCCTGAATGAAAGCCAAAGAGAAGGTTGGTTCGTCCGTTTAACTTCTGACCGTATAGAGACAAGGTTCTAAAGTTTCAGGCATTCTAATATGCCAGCGAGACGAGAAAGATTAGGATAATAGAAAGAAAAACATTATATGTGACTGCAATAATTTAAACACACATACACGTATATCACACACATACACACTCTTACGTCAAGTAAGTTTCAAGACTAGGCACTCGCAGTTTCAAGAACTCTCATTTCAGACAGTTGTAAAACATTTCGGTGAGACTTGGATTTCGAAAGCAAGACACGTGACAACGATATATGTGAGTAAGCGTAATCTGTTGTATGATATTGCGACATGCTGAATTGGGGTTGACATCAGATGGGTTATGCGAGGGAAGACTGGAGGCATAGACGTTAAACAAAAAATGATGTGATGAAATACGAACAAATTTTGTCAGTGATGTAAGCCTAATTTACAAATTTTGGGCACCTAGATGTTTACAGTAAACACGAATTGTGAAGAGAACTAAAGAAAATGCCATATAGCTCTATCGAACTGAGCAACGAAGATATGAGAAAGAAGAAGCGAAGAAGATGCCAGATTTTAAGGTCGATACAGACATTAAATTGCCTAACCTGTAAAGACATACTTAGATTTAAGTATACCTGTAAGTAAAACATTTCGATTCGTAGCGTAGCGCGCAAAGAAAAGGGGGACAGACAGAAAGAAAAAAACAAATTCTGCAGATCATTGTCTTCATCTCAATGTCATCTCATTTCGTTGTCAAGTTCTGTGGGTCTGCCAAACAGAAGGGGTTCTGACATTCACCTCTGCCAGGAATGAATGGAAATTCACTCACACAAACATTTTAGCTTTTGAATCAGCATGTACTTGATTGGACTTACAAACAAAGGGGGACAAATTCAACTGCGTAGCTTCCAAATTATGCTTCTCTTCTTTGTCAGTGTTCAAGACACAACTGCCCGTTTAGGCATTGCCCAATCGCAGGTTTCTTCTACTAACAGCCGACATTAAACCGACGGGCGTCTGTAGTAGACTGTCTGACTTCTTCCTTCACGGTGACTGCGTGAACTGGATGTAACAATATCAGAGAAGGCACGGAGCGCAACAAGTGGAAAACTAGTTCAAGATGATCTGATGGTTGAAGTGAATGGAATTAGAAATTGTGGTCGCTATGTACAATAATTGGACGGTGTTACTATGCCCCCGGGACCGCGTTAGCACAGTGGGCAAGGTGCTATGCTGCAAACCAGAAGGTCACGGGTTCGATCCCAGCTGGTGTCAGTGGATTTTTCATTGACATAAAATCCTTCCGATCGCACTATGGCCCTGGAGTCGACTCAGCCTCGAACAGAAATGAGTACCAGGAGTATTTCCTGGGGGTAAAGGCGGCCGGTGCATAAGGCTGACAATCTACCACCATCCTGTGCCGTTGTCACTAAATTTGGGAACCTTAACTTCCTGGAACCCTCTAGGCCTGTCCAGGCCTGTAATGGGACTGATTTACATTTTTTTACTATGCCCCCAGTACACGCCAACTATGTCAATGCGTGCATAATAATTTTTTATTGACTTTCTGACTGCATGTTTTTTTCCGCTGTAAGAAATAAATTTCATTTGGTTCCAAACATCGTAATACCTATAATGGATCCTAAGGCACCAGAATTGTTTTAGAGCCATTTTAAGGTTAATTTCTAGTTCCATGTATTCGTTGACTTTCCTGCATCTCATTTTTCTCTGGTAGCACAGTGTATAAGATATATGGATCCTGTCTTGTCGTGTCTTGTGTGCAGTTAAAGAGTTTATACGAAAGCTCGTGGTTTGAATCTTGTTCCGGAAACTAACTGGTATAGTTATGCTAGAGCTGAAATTACTACAACATAACATTTTTACCCAATTTATAGTTCGTAATCATCCGTTATACAGCGTAAAGCGTGTAGCCTGTGCCATTGTGGTGAAAGACATTACGTTCTACAGGTCTGCCCACACACATCAGTAGACAACAGATCAACAGACGAAATAACAAAGGAAAGAAGGTAGATAAGCACGTACAGACAACCATGTATAAGACTCGTTTGCACCTTTCCATATTTGTTAGATTCACTTCTCAGATTCTTGAAAACAGACAAAGAATGTGACTCTCTGTGCTGTAAGTTGTTATGAGAACTGCAATTTAAAACACCTGATGTAGTAAGTAGTACAGCACAACTTAAAATGGTATATGCTTATGACCTATAATTGATAAGATAAAGAGAAATCCGCGATAACTGACGGGTGGGTGGGATGCTTTGGAGACAAGTTGTAAGTTCTTACCACTCTAATCCAAAAGAGAATATGACGTTATTCTTACAATTACAGGTCACTGGAGGCAGTGGAGTTGCTATACCCATGCGAAGGGCTACGAGGGCACAATGCGTTTGTTCAGGAGTCGACGTCATTCTGAGCCACCCTCGGCGCTTGCCCCCAATTCCGGAGGGGGTATCGAGTACCAGACTGTGAAAGCGATGCCAGCAGTCGTTCTGGAAGAGGCGACTCCAAGAGAAATGAAAAGAAGTAAGTTTCGATGAGGTGATATAAGCACACTTCTGTTCGGTTATGAATCTATGTTTCCACCGTCTCCACTCTAGAAATAAAGTATAACTAACTTTGGGGTGTAACGCCAGGTAGATTGGTAGGATTGTAACACCTTCGTCTTCAGTGTTAAGCAGTCCAAGAAGACTTTATGGACGCTAAGACCCTAGTCACGTCAGTAACTACTGTCCAGTCTGCACAGCCTAACCCCAGGAACGTGAACCTGCAGTAACACCTCTGTAAGAACCTCATATCCCGCAACTGACTCCTTGCACGAGAATCCTTCGTTCAAAAGATGCCGCCAATTCCGAGGACTTGCTTCACATTGCTTAACACACTGGCCTTTTGCGGTGCGGAGTTGTCAGTTCCCCGACTGACAGTCAAGTTGGTGGAACACACCTTGTCTGCCGTCTGCGAAAACTCATTTGTTTTATTCACAGCTACCCTCCATATCTGGAGACTGTACTCGAATGCATCGAAACACTTCAGTTATCTTCAGTACCTTACCGTATATTGAAATGCCGGGATTGAATTACCAGTTTAAATGCAATTGATCATTTACGCGTATATACAACCTGCTGTAATGTAAGAAACTCTGCAACCTCTTCCACGGTGACCAACTGCAAGGTTTTTTTTTTTTCCATTATCGCTTTCTGTGTATGACTTTCGGTTTAACATGCTGGTTCGGTTGCCGGAGACCTGGTGAACGGCTTGCTATCAGATTACAGTTTTACCGACCCTCCATGTCGGGTGGGTAGCGCTTGTATTATGTAATAGGCAGTTAAAGGTAAAATATTCCCTGCTTTTTATGTAACCCGAAGATTCATTACCCCGCTCCCAAGAGCCCATGTTTGGTCCCAGTGCTGGGCCAGGTGAGTCAAATCCACATTCTTCAGTTATGCTTTCTTAAGCTCAGTTGCAATAGTGTCGTCATATCGGTGCCTTCATCTTTCAAGGAGTTCCGTCGCCTTAGATCCTCCTGTCACAATGTTGTATGGGTAAACACACCGACATCCGGTCGTACTGAAGTTTGCCTCTTACGGAATTTGATCGGAGGACCTCTGAACTGAGACGCACAGTGTTATAGCAATACTGCCGAATTTCACGTACTGTCCGTATACAAGTATTTCTAAAACACTCCTCTTTGTTTTACTGAAGCAGCGTCTGAATTAGGGTCGCATTCTTTTCGTTAGGCTAGTCATTTATTGCACAAAGCATCCTTTCACTATAATGAACCTGATTTAGAGCCCAAGCAAAGATAAGTGATATATTTCATCAGAAGAAAAATGTGACGGGATTGGGCGCTATGTTCGTGAGAGGGAGAGTTCTATGTTGCTCTCATTCTTTCAACAAACACTGTCTTGTCTCCATGCTCCTTCAATTTAGTAGCGTTTCATATTTCACCATTTCACGACGCAGTCAGACGCAGAAGCACTGTACCAAGTTACGCTGTACGCTTGTGGAAATTCTGTACCGTGGCACTTCCTGTGTACGTATAAATGACTTACTATTCAGTTCCTTTCCTTCATCAGTAGCCCTTAAGTATCTGTTGTGCTTAATTAAGTGCATCTGTGCAAAGGCGACATCATAGATGTGGAAGCGATGGACTACCAGTGGGAAGGCAGGGTTTAACAGAACAGTTGTCTCACCCGTTATTGTACAAAGCCGTGTCGATTTTCAGACTGTACTAGTATAAAATGTTGTAGGTTCTAGGCATTCGTGGCCTATTTTAACCTGTTAAGTCACTGCCACAAACTGATGTGTTTAACAGTTTTTGAAACAGATTTCTGCTTGCAAATCTGTCAGGAATGTTGCCTCTTCGAAGCAGACTTAGCCGGCCACCAAAGAGAAAAGAATTAGCCACCCCTGTTTTAGGGAGATTTCGTAGTTGGATGATGGTGTTTCTGGGTCTTACTTCAAAGAGCCGAATTTGGAAAGACCAAAAATCTACGATATCGACAAATCTTATCGCCGCCTGGTGATGAAGGGTCTGTTTCTCAACTGTTCAAGTAGTAACAAAAGGAATACTTCAGGTCCGGCGGTGATCTCTCATTTGAAGTGCTAATTATATTTGGGCTCCGCTTTCCTGTCGTTCTGTTACTATGTATGTATGTATGTATGTATGTATGTATGTATGTATGTATGTATGTATGTATGTATGTATGTATGTATGTATGTATGTATGTATGTATGTATGTATGTATGTATGTATGTATGTATG
>Ga0123355_10005320_pt1 | contig 18812 bp, 17 predicted proteins | sample TergutEmb28metaG_3_FD_89872 | JGI IMG/M metagenome (GOLD analysis project Ga0123355, IMG submission 89872) | Embiratermes neotenicus P1 segment gut microbial communities from Petit-Saut dam, French Guiana - Emb289 P1 | ecosystem: Host-associated > Arthropoda: Insects > Digestive system > Gut ... | reverse complement strand
GGCAGGCACCGGGCGGCCCGCGTCAAGCGCGAGCAGGATTAGCAGCGCACGGACCCGGTGCCCGCCGACTGGCACGGGCCGCCCGCCGCCATCGGTCACGGCGAGCGGCCCGAGGAAGCAGACCTTCACCGTGTCCGCCGCTGTCCGCACGTCGACTTCCCCGATCTGATCCGTCCCGCCACATCCCGGCCAGCACCATAGTAGCGTTCCGGGTGATTCGAGATCTATCGCGTTTTGCACGAATACCCGGCCGAGCTCGCGGGACCGGGCCGCGCCACGGATCGTTCGTTATGAGGCTTTACGGCATCTTTGCGCCGCAGTTTCCCGGGAGGGCGGCACCAGCCAGCCAGATGACCTAGCATAAAGTGAGCGTTACCGCAAGGTTGGGTGGCTGTTGCCGTGCGCCCGCAGGCGGGTGGCCGTCGGTCCCGTTTGCGGCGCTCCGGACGGCTGGCCTGAGCCGGACGGAGCGGGTCCCAGTTGCAGCGGTTTTTCAATGGCGTTTCGACGTCACGTGAAGGAGCGGGGATGGAGCGAGCGGACTGGCTGGAGGGCGGCGTTAAGCCGGCCGACGCGCGGTTCCTGATGGTGACCGCGATCACCCACCACCGGTTCAGTGCACCGATCTGGGGAGCACGCGAAGTGCGCAAACTCCAAGCTGAACTCGCCGAGATCACGAAGCGGGCGGCGGAAGTACTGCACGAGCACCAGGCCAGTGTGAAGCCCGGCAAGAAGAACAAGAAGCCGCGGCCGCGGCCGCAGTACCGGGGCATATTCGGCGCGCCCGCCTGGTAGCTGGCAACCAGCCGTCGCTGAACCTCGAAGGGCCCAGACCTTGACGACGGCCCAGACCTCGACGACGGCTCAGACCTCGACGACCACGGGGATGATCATCGGCCGGCGGCGATAGTTGTCGCTGACCCACTTCCCTATCACGCGGCGAGCCAGCTGGCGCAACGCGTGCGTGTCGGTGACGCCCTCGCTCGCCGCTCGCTCCAGGGCCTCCAGCAGCTTGGGCAGCACGTCGGAGGTGAACGCCGCGTCGTCGATGCCCGAGCCCCTGGTGTGGATCTCCGGGCCGCCGACGATCTTGCCGCTGGTCGAGTCCAGGACCATGATCACCGAGATGAATCCCTCGTCGCCGAGGATGCGCCGGTCTTTGAGCTGTCCCTCGGTCACCTCGCCGACGGTGAGCCCGTCCACGTAGACGTACCCGCAGTCCACTGCCCCGGTGATCGCGGCCTTCCCGTCCACCAGGTCGACCACCACGCCGTCCTCGGCGATCACGATCCGGTCGTCAGGCACGCCGGTCAGCGAAGCTAGCCTCGCGTGTGCCCGCAGGTGCCGCCACTCGCCGTGCACCGGCATGAAGTTCCTCGGCTTGACCAGGTTGAGCAGGTACAGCAGCTCGCCCGCGGGCGCGTGGCCGCTCACGTGCACCAGCGAGGACTCCTTGTGCACCACCCGCGCGCCGAGCCTGGTCAGCCCGTTGATCACCCGGTAGACGGCCGTCTCGTTGCCGGGGATCAGCGACGACGCGAGAATCACCGTGTCCCCGGCCGCGATGCGGATCTGGTGGTCGCGGCCGGCCATCCGCGACAGTGCGGACATCGGCTCGCCCTGCGACCCGGTCGAGATCAGCACCACCTCGCCCGGCGGCATTTCCTCGGCGTCGCGCAGGTCGATGACCAGTCCGCCGGGCACCCGCAGGTAGCCCAGGTCACGGGCCACGCCCATGTTGCGGACCATGGACCGGCCGACGAAGGCGACCTTCCGCCGGTGCTTTGCCGCCACCTCGAGCACTTGCTGCACCCGGTGCACGTGCGAGGCGAAGCACGCCACGATGATGCGCTGCGCCGCGCCCGCGAACACCTCATCGAGAACCGGTGCGATGTCGCGCTCCGGCCGGACGATCCCCGGCACCTCCGCGTTCGTCGAGTCGGCGAGCAGCAGATCGACACCCTCGGTGCCGAGTCGCGCGAACCCGGCCAGGTCAGTCAGCCGGCCGTCGAGCGGCAGCTGGTCCATCTTGAAGTCGCCGGTGTGCAGCACGACGCCCGCGGGGGTCTTGATCGCTACCGCGAGAGCGTCCGGGATGGAGTGGTTGACCGCGAAGAATTCCAGATCGAAGGGTCCGAACGAACGGCTGGTCCCCTCGATCACCTCCACTGCTTCCGGGGTCAGGCGGTGCTCGGTCAGCTTGGATTTCACCAGGGCAAGGGTCAGCCTTGACCCGACCAGCGGGATGTCGGCGCGCTCGCGGAGCAGATAGGGCACCGCGCCGATGTGGTCCTCGTGAGCGTGCGTCAGGACGAGCGCCTCGACCAGGTGGAGCCGGTCCTCCAGGTATCCGAAGTCCGGCAGGATCAGGTCCACGCCCGGCTGGTCCGCCTCCGGGAACAGGACGCCGCAGTCGACGATCAGCAGCCTGCCGCCGTACTCAAAGACGGTCATGTTCCGGCCGATCTCGCCGAGACCGCCAAGCGCGACAACGCGCAATCCGTTGCCGGAAAGCTCGGATGGTGGTGGCAGTTCGGGGTGCGGATAACTCACGCGGCCGCCCCCGCGCCGGGCAGCGTGACGCCGCCGGCGGCAAGGTCAGCACGCAGCTTTTCTCGTTCGGCCTGGCTGGCAGTGAGCAGCGGACCGCGTACGGCGCCCCCGGGCAGGCCGAGCAAGTCCATCGCGGCCTTGGTCATGACCGCCGCCTGGTTGCGGAACAGCCCGACGTTGACCGGGAGCATGGACAGGTGCAGCGCGCTTGCCTCGGCGTTGCGCCCGCTGGAGAACGCTTCCAGCATCGCGAAAATCCGGTCCCCCACGACGTGGCCGGTAACGGAGATGCAGCCCACCCCGCCGATCGACCAGAGCGGCAGGTTCATCGGGTCGTCGCCGGAGTAATAGGCGAGGTCGGTGCGCGCGAGTACCTGGGACGTGGCCGCGAGGTCACCCTTGGCGTCCTTGACCGCCACGATGCGCGGGTGCTCGGCCAGCTTGACGAGGGTGTCGGTGGCCAGCGCGATCCCTGTCCTGCTCGGGATGTCGTAGATGATCGACGGCAGCGTAGCCGCGTCCGCGATCGCGGTGAAGTGCGCCACGAGGGCATCCTGGGCCGGCTTGTTGTAGTACGGGGTGACGACGAGCAGGCCGTGCGCGCCCGCCTTCTCGGCCTCGGCGGCCAGCTCGACCGAGTGCGCGGTGACGTTGGTGCCAACGCCGGCGATGATGGTCGCGCGGTCGCCCACCGCTTCAATGACCGCCTTGATCAAACGCGATTTCTCCTCGTTCGTCGTCGTCGGCGCCTCACCCGTGGTGCCGTTAACGACGAGGCCCTCGTTGCGCATGTCATCTACGAGGTAGGCCGCGAGCCGCGCGGCACCGTCGTAGTCGACCGCGCCACCGGAGGTCATCGGAGTGATCATGGCCGTCATCAGCCGGCCGAAGGGCGCCGTTGTGGTGGTCATATCCGAACGCTACCGCGCCGACGGTGCGCGGGGTACCAGGCGCCACCCCTAGAAGGCAGATTCCCTTGGTCACCGGGCGTCGGGCCCAACGTCCCTAGCCATGTGGTGACTGACGGGTCAGCCTGGATGCGCCAGGCGGGTGAGGTCCGGCCGCCGAACGCGCGGGAGTGAATGCCATGCCGGAGAGCGAAGGCCGGGCCACTTTTCGTCCTGGCCGCTGGGAGAGCCCCACGGTGCTTGTCACGGCGGCGTCGCTGCACGGGTCCACCGCCAGGATCGCCGAGGAGATCGCGGCAGAGCTCATCGGGTGGGACCTGTCTGTCGCGGTGATCCCGCCGGGGCAGGTCACCTCTCTCGCGGGGTACGACGCGGTCGTCGTCGGCAGCGCAGTGTATGCCGGGCACTGGCAGGATGACGCTACGGGCCTGGTGCGACGGCAGATGCCGGCGCTGGCTGAGCGTCCGGTCTGGCTATTCTCCAGCGGGCCGGTGGGAACCCCTGGCGGGAAGCTCGCCCGGGCGATGGCCAAGGATCCCGCCGAACTAGCAGAACTGACCGCCGCTACCCGGGCCCGCGGTCACCGGATCTTCGCCGGCAAGCTGGACCCCGCTTCGCTGACTTTCCGGGAGCGGCTGACCGTGCAGTTCCTGCTGCCCGGTATGGAGGGAGACTTCCGTGACTGGGGGGCAATCAGGCGGTGGGCCGACGCCATCGCCCGTCAGCTCACGCCGACCCGACGGTAGCCCGGCCCGGTAGCCCGGCCCGGTTGGCCGGCTCGGTTGCACTGCCGACGCGAGGGGGCGATGATAGCGCGATGACCTCCGGGATCGCCCCCGGCGGCGAGTGCGACCTGTACTTCGAGCGGCGCGGGTCCGGCCCGCCGCTGCTACTGATCGTCGGCGGCGGCGGCGACTGCGGCTACTACGACGAGCTCGCCGCGATCCTCGCCGATGAGTTCACGGTGCTCAGCTACGACCGGCGCGGCAACTCGCGCAGCACGCTGCACGGCGACCCGGCCCCGCTGACAATGGCCGGGCAGAGCGCGGACGCACTCGCGGTGCTCGATGCCAACGGCATCGCATCCGCCCTGGTGTTCGGCAACAGCGGCGGCGCGACCATCACACTTGACCTGGCGGCTCATCACCCGGAGCGGGTTACCGCCGCCGTGGCGCACGAGCCCCCGGTGCCCGCCGTACTGCCCGATCCCGAGGGATACCTCGCCATCTATGACGAGATGGACCGGCTGCTCAAGGTGGCCGGCTGGGTGGCCGCGTTCAGTTATTTCCAGGCGACCCTCGGCCAGGTGCCGCCGCCGATCATCGCTACCATGCTTGACCCCGGACCGCAGCTGCCGCCCGGCCCGCGACGCGACCTGATGGTGCGGGTGAGCCGGAATTGGGAGTACATGACCCGGTACGAGATCCGCTCCTTCATCGACTACCGGCCCGACCTCGGCGCGATCACCGCTAACGGGACGCGCATCGCCCTGGGGCATGGCGCCGACACGATCGACGCCGAGGCGGTACGGATGACCCAGGTTGCCGCCGCCCGGCTCGGCGCCGACTGCATCGTGTTCCCAGGCGGCCACACCGGCCCCCTTGAGGTTCCCGGCGGGTTCGCGCCCGTGCTGCGCGAGCTGTTGCACCGCCGCTGACCGCAACCAGCTATTTCTTCATGAACTCCGAGAGGACGGTCGCCAGCTCGGCGAGCGCCGCCGGGGTGAAGGCGCCGTCGCCGAGCGGTTGGATCACCACGTGGTCGGCGCCCGCGTCCAAGTGCGCCCGGACGGCGCTGAGCACCGCCGGGACGCCGGACGGGATGACCGCGGAAACCAGCCGGTCGCTGCCACCGTCCGCGAAGTCGACGGGCCCGAAGCCGAACCGCTCCAGGTTTCGCGTGTAGTTCGGCAGCCGCACATAGCGGGCGGCATAGGCGCGAGCCGTAGCGTGCGCTGCCTGGTCGGTCCCGAGCGTGACGGCTACCTCAGGCACTAGCAGCCCGTCGGGACCGAGCACTCGCCGTGCGAACCGCGTGTGGTCGGCGGTGGTGAAGTACGGATGGGAGCCGAGAGCCTGGTGACGCGCCAGCCCGAGCATCTTCGGGCCGAGGGCAGCGAGCACGATCGGCGGCAGTTCGCGCTCGCCGCCGTGGTATGCCGGGTGGTCGAGTTCGTCGAGGAACTTCTCCATCTTCTCCAGCGGCCGTTCGTAAACGTGCCCCAGCGCGGCGACGGCCGGCGCGTGGCTGACACCGAGTCCGAGGATGAACCGGCCGGGGAAGTCGCCGGCAACGCCCTCTGCCACCGAGCGCAACTGACCGGGTTCCCACGCCCAGATGCTCGCGATCCCGGTCGCCACGATCAGGCTGCCGCTGGCCGCGAGCTGGGACCGGCGCTCCTCGAACGCGTCCGGCGTGGTGTTGCCGCCGCCGACCCACAGCGAGGTGAACCCCGCCTGCTCGACCGCCGCGGCGGTCGCCACCGGGTCCGCGCCGAGCCGCTCCGGCGGCGGCATAAAGATCCCCACGCGGCCGAGCCGCGAGCGCAATTCTCCAGTCGTCACGCTCACTGTCATCTCCCTTCGGATGCCGTCATGCACAGCCTGTCATGCCGGCACCGCCGATAAGAGACTGTCATCGGGGGATAAGGGACGGTCATGGGGCGGGGCGTGACCTGTGGGTGGGCAGGACCTAGCGTTGAAATTGTGACGATCACTCCTGACACCAAAGACTGGACCTGGGTGCTGACCCGGCCTTGCCCCGAATGCGGCCTGGACGCGGGGTCGGTGGCCGCCGCGGACCTTCCGGCGATGATCCGGGCGAACGCGGCGGCCTGGCGCGCCCCGCTCGCGTCCCCGGAGGCCGCGCGGCGCCCGCGCCCGGACAAGTGGTCACCGCTCGAGTACGGCTGCCATGTGCGCGACGTGTTCAGGCTGTTCGACTACCGGCTGAGCCTGATGCTGACGGAAGACAATCCGCTCTTCCCGAACTGGGACCAAGACGAGACGGCGGTCAGCGACCGGTACAGCGAGCAGGACCCCGGCGTCGTCACGACCGACCTGCTCTCCGCCGCCGAGACCCTGGCCACGAGCTTCGCCGGCGTGACGGGCGCCCAGTGGTCCCGCCCGGGGCGGCGCAGCGACGGCGCGTCCTTCACGGTGCAGACGTTCGGCCGCTATCTCATCCACGACCCGGTCCACCACCTTTATGACGTAACCGGCTCTATGACGTAACAAGCAGCGCCAGCAGCGAAAACGGGCGCGCGCAATGAAAAACGGGCCGAAGCCCGTTCAGATCACGCTGCCGACGTTACCCCCAGGTACGCCTCCCATTGCGGGTCACCGTCGTACTCCGCGCCAATCAATCGCCAGTGCGCACCCTTCGGAACAGCGGGCACGACCGGCAGGGACCAGCCGAGCTCAGTAAGCAGGCGATCGGCTTTTCTGTGGTTGCACAACTGGCAGGCGGCGACACAGTTCTCCCAGGCATGCTGGCCGCCGCGCGAGCGAGGGAGCACATGGTCAATCGTCTCGGCATGCCGGCCGCAGTAGGCGCACCGGTAGTTGTCCCGGCGCATAAGCGCCGCCCTGGTGAGCGGCACGCGGTTGCGCTGCGGGAGCCGGACGTAGCGGCGAAGCCTGATGACGGAAGGAGAGGCGATCTGGACGTTCGCCGAGTGCAGCAATCCGCCGCGAAGGTCATGATGAACAATCTCTGCCTTCTCGCACAGCACAAGGCAGACGGCCCGTCGGAGACCGACGGTGGTAAGTGGCTCGTAGGTGACGTTGAGCAGCAGCACACGTCGCACGGGCACCTCCGCAGGCACCGGTCGTGAGGCGCCGCTCACACCACCGGGTCCCTGGCTGGTCCCGGCGTGACCGAAGCCACGTGCCTCCGCCAACGCTTCCAATGTACAAGGTCATCCGTGGATTCTTGGTTAATGACTGGTAACGAGCTCGGGTTAAGGTGCGGCTATGGCTTCTTCTCCTGCCGGGTACCCCGCCGCTCGCCGACTCGATCTTGTCGAGAACCTCTTCGGGAACGCCGTCGCTGACCCCTACCGATGGCTGGAAGACCCCGATTCCGCCGAGACCACGGAATGGCTCGCCGCCGAGCAGACCATCTGGGCCGGGTACCGGGACGGCCTGCCGCGACGCGAGGCCTTCGCCGCGCGGGTCCGCGAACTGCTCCGGGTCGGCTCCGTGGGACTGCCCGCGTGGCGCGGGACCAGGCGCTTCTACACGCGGCGTGACCCGGACCAGGAGCACGCGGTGCTGTACGTGGTCGAGGAAGACGGGAGCGAGCGAGCGCTTGTCGATCCGGTAGCGGTCGACCCGACCGGGCGGACGACGCTTGACTCCTGGCAGCCCGACAAGGAAGGGCGGCTGCTCGCCTACCAGCTGTCGCACGGCGGCGACGAGGAAGCGGTGCTGCGGGTCATGGACGTGTCGACCGGTGACGTCGTCGACGGGCCGATCGACCGGTGCCGGTACTCCTCGGTGGCGTGGCTGCCCGGCGGCAAGGCGTTCTACTACTCGCGGCGGCTGGCGCCCGAGGCGGTGCCCGAGGGCGAGGCCCTGTACCACCGGCGGGTGTACCTGCACGTGGTCGGGACGGCACCGGAGTCGGATGCCCTGATCTTCGGCGAGGGACGGGACAAGTCCACGTACTACGGGGTCAGTGTCAGCCGGGACGGTCGCTGGCTGGTGCTCGCGGCGGTGATCGGCACCGCGCCCAGGGGAGACATCTGGATCGCCGACCTGACCGCCGCGGATCCCGCGGCGCCGCAGCTTGTCCCGGTCATGGTCGGCCGCGACGCGCAAGCCTCGCCGCACGTCGGCCGGGACGGCAAGCTGTATGTCTGGACCGACCTGAACGCCCCGCGCGGGCGGCTGTGCGTGGCTGACCCGCAGGCACCCGCGCCCGAGAACTGGCGGGACCTGATCCCGGAGGATCCGACCGCTGTGCTGCGCGACTGCGCGTTCCTCGATGACCTGGAGCGACCGGTGCTCGTGGTCTCCCGGATGCGGCACGCCGTCAGCGAGGTCGCCGTGCACGACCTGGCCACCGGGGAGCCGCTGTCGACGCTTGAGCTGCCGGGGATCGGTTCGGTCGGCGGGATCGCGGAGCGGCCGGAGGGCGGGCACGAGGCGTGGTTCGGCTACACGGACTACACGACGCCGCCGGTGGTGCTCCGCTACGACGCGGCGGCCGGGGAACTGTCGACCTGGGCGACCTCACCCGGGTCCGTCGCCACCCCGCCCGCAGTGACGGCGTCGCAGGTGACGTACCGCTCCGCCGACGGCACCGAAGTCCGGATGGTGATCATCGAGCCGCGTGGCGAAGCACGGGACCGTTCGGCAGCAAAGTCTTGCATCATCTACGGCTACGGCGGCTTCGACATCAGCCAGACGCCCGGCTACTCCGCCAACATCCTCGCCTGGGTCGAGGCGGGGGGCGTGTACGCGGTCGCGGGGCTGCGCGGCGGCAGCGAGGAAGGCCAGGAATGGCACCGCGCCGGGATGCTCGACCGCAAGCAGAACGTGTTCGACGACTTTCACGCGGCGGCGGAGTACCTGATCGCCGCCGGGATCACATCGCGGGACCGGCTGGCGGTCTGGGGCGGGTCCAACGGCGGGCTGCTCGTCGGTGCGGCGGTGACCCAGCGGCCCGACCTGTTCACGGCGGCGGTGTGCTCGGCGCCGCTGCTCGACATGGTGCGGTACGAGCGGTTCAAGATCGGCGCGACCTGGAGCGTCGAGTACGGATCCGCGGACAAGCCGGAGGAACTGCTCTGGCTGCTGGGCTACTCCCCCTACCACCGGGTGGTCGACGGCACCGCGTACCCGGCGGTGCTGTTCACCGTGTTCACCAACGACACGCGGGTTGACCCGCTGCACGCGTACAAGATGTGCGCGGCGCTGCAGCATGCGACCTCTTCGGACCGGCCGGTGCTGCTGCGCGCCGAGGGGCAGGTCGGACACGGGCAGCGCGCGGTGTCGCTGATGGCGTCGCTGAGCGCGGACTCGCTGGCATTCGTGGCGCAAGAGACAGGGCTGTCACCTGCCGCCGGTTAACCGCGCTCCACGTCCGCCGCGCGGGCGACGCCGGTAGCCTCGCCAGCAGGCGAAAGCACGGGCCGACGCTTTCGGTACCGGTCGGGAGGCACGGTGTAATGGTCCATGAGCTACTGGCGTCCATCGGCGCCGATCATGAGCCCGCAACGCTGCTCACCAGCTGCGGCCCGAGCCCGGGGATTACCTGCCGGCTGGTCTGGAACCTGACGCACAACGGCCGGGCCGCCTCGCTCACTAACGACTGGTTCGCCGGACCGCTGCACCTGCTGCTGCGAGTGCTGTTCGTGGTGGCGCTCGCGGTGCTGATCCAGATGATCACGCATCGCGTCATCGACCGGCTCACGGAGCGGGCGGCACAGTCGCTGCTGCCCAGCCTGCGTGCCGGGGCCGCGGTGTCATGGCTGGTGCCTGCCCGGCTGACGTCCGGGCGGGGCGCGCGGCGGCGCAGGCGCAACCGCGATTCTGTCTTGGCCGCGGGCGAGACGCCCGGGCCCGAGGCGCCCGTGCCCGAGGACGGCGTGCCCGAGGAGGGCGAGAACGGGGCGCCTGGGGACGAGCCGGCGACGGTCAGTCAGGGGGCGGTTAACTCGGCTGCGGCGCAGGCGGAGCGGGCGCTTGTCGACGAGCGGCACAAGCAGCGGGTGCGCGCGCTCGGCTCGATCCTGCGCAGCGCCGCGTCCGTGACGATCTTCTCGGTCGCCGGACTGGTGATCCTCGGCGAACTCGGCATCAACCTTGCGCCGCTGCTGGCCAGTGCGGGTGTGGCCGGCATCGCGATCGGCTTCGGCGCGCAGAACCTGGTGCGCGACTACCTGTCCGGGGTCTTCATGCTGGTCGAGGACCAGTACGGGGTGGGGGACGTGATCACGGTCGGGGACGCGACCGGGACGGTGGAGAACGTGACCCTGCGGATCACCCGGCTGCGTGACGTGAACGGCATCGTCTGGCACATCCGCAACGGCGCGATCGACACCGTCGGCAACACCTCGCAGGGCTGGGCCCGGGCGGTCATCGACTTCCCTGTGCCGTACGCGGCCAACCTGGGGACGATCCATGCGCTGCTCGCGAACGTCGCCCGCAGGATGTGGAACGATCCGGCGTGGCGCGCGGTGATGCTCGATGAACCGGAGGTCTGGGGAGCGCAGGAGGTGACCAGCGACAAGGTCACCATGCGGATCGTGGTGCGCACCGCGCCGCTGAGGCAGTGGGAGGTCGAGCGCGAGATGCGCGCCCGGGTCAAGGCCGCCCTGGACGCGGCCGGGATCTCGCCAGCGGCCAAGGCCGACTAGGCTGGCAGGCGATATGAGCGAGGAAGTGACGCCGCGTACGTTTTACGAAGCGGTCGGCGGCGAGCAGACGTTTACCCGGCTGGTGCGGCGGTTCTACGAGGAGGTCGCAGCCGACCCGGTGCTGCGTGCCCTGTACCCGGCGAAGGACCTGGGCCCGGCCGAGGAGCACCTGCGGCTGTTCCTCATCCAGTACTGGGGCGGTCCGGATACCTACAACGAGCTGCGCGGGCACCCGCGGCTGCGGATGAGGCACGTGCGGTTCCGCATCGGCGAGGCCGAGCGCGACCTGTGGCTCACGCACATGCGTACCGCGCTTGATGAACTCGACCTCCCCGCGCCGCTTGACGCGCAGCTGTGGGAATACCTCGTGATGGCGGCGCACTCGCTGGTGAACCACGTGCCGGAAGACGGCCCGCAGGCAGGCGGGCGGAGCGAACTCGGCATCAGCCCGGCCTAGCGGGCGCGGTTAAGAGCGGTCGAAGTAGGCGGCCGGAGTCAGTCCGGTCTCGCGGCGGAACGCGGCAGTGAAGGCGCTCGCGGTCTCGTAACCCACCCGGTGCGCCACCCGGCCGACCGGTTCGCCGGCGGCGAGCAGGGGCAGCGCCGTCTGCAGCCGCAGCAGTGTCCGCCAGCGCCCGAACGGGAGCCCGGTGCCTGCGACGAACGCCCTGGCGAGCGTCCGCTCGCTGGCCGCCACGTGCCGGCCCCAGTCCGCCAGCGTGCGCTGGTCCGCGGGGTTCTCGCGGAGTGATCGCGCCACCTTCCCGGCCAGCGGGTCGTCGGGGAACCTTACGTCAAGCGCCGTCACCGGCACCGGGATGAGCAGGTCAGAAAGCAGCGCCTGCGCGTGCGCCCGTTCCTCGTCGGTGAGCTCTCCCCCTAGATAGCCGATGACCTCGGCGAGCAGAGGGCTCGCCGCGACCGCGGTGGGCACGTCCCAGCGCACCGGGGAGAGCCTAGGCGGCACATACACGCTCCGCATGGTCGCCTGTCCCGACGCGCCGGTCTCATGCGGCAGGCCGGCCGGGATCCACAGCGCTCGAGTTGGCGGCAGCACCCAGGTCGCGCCCTCGGTGAGCACGGTGAGCACCCCGGCGGCCGCCCACGCGAGCTGGTGGTCCTCATGAGTGTGCCAATCGAACACGGTGGTCGCCGCCATGGGAAACGTGGCGACGAAAAACCCGTCCGGCGAGCAGTCCGGAGGCTGTCCGGTTCGCGACACAGCATGGCAGCTTACGCCCTATGCCCGCGTGATCGCACCCCGTAACGTCTTGGCTCGTGAACGAGAACCACGCGAACCTGCTGGGCACGGCAGGCTGGGCCGCGCACCTGCACGAGGACATCCTTCCCGTCGTCACCAGCGGCGCTGACCTCGGAGCGGAACTGCTCGAGATCGGCCCCGGACCGGGCGCGGCGACCGATTGGCTGCGGCACCAGGTCCGCCGTCTGGTCGCCCTCGAGCTGGACCCCGGCGCCGCCAGGGCGCTCAGCGAGCGGTTCGCCGGGACGAACGTCGAGGCGGTCGTCGCAGACGCGACTGCGCTCCCTTATCCCGACGGGTCGTTCGACTCGGTCGGCATGTTCACGATGCTGCACCACGTCCCGACGGCGGCGCTGCAGAACGCCATCCTGGCAGAGGCACTGCGCGCGCTGCGGCCGGGCGGCGTCCTGGTCGGCTCCGACAGCCTGCCCAGCAACGGACTGCACCACTTCCACGAGGGCGACACCTGCAACCCGGTCGAGCCCGCCGCCTTCCTCACCCGGCTCCAGACCCTCGGCTTCGGGGAAATCACTCTCACGGTCACCGACTCGCTGATGTTCCGGGCCAGGAAGAGCCTCAAGGAGGAGAGGACATGACTAGCACCACGCACCTGCGCACTGTCATCACCGGCCTGCTCGGGTTCGCCGCGACGGAGGAGGAGGTGCTGCTCACGGCGGCTCTTTGCGCTGGCACAGCGGACGCCAGAGACGCCGGTGATGAACGGAGGTGGGCTGCCGCGCCGACGGTAGCGCACAACACCGAGTTCAAGGCACAGCAGGCCGAGCGCCTGTCAGCCGTGCTCGCGGGGCGGGAGCCGCCAGCCTTCGGCGACATCGACCACGCGTCCGCCGAGGTCTACGCGACCTACGCGCAGCGACCAGCCGCCACCGTGGTCGCCGAGTCCCGGCAGGTCACCGCCTCCCTGCTGGACAACGTGCGGAGGCTTGACGACGAAGACCTGCTCGAGGAGTCGCGGCACCCGTGGCTGCGCGGCCGGACACTGTGGCTGCAGATCATCGTCCGCGGATTCTGGCACCCGACCGGGCACATCGCGGACTACTACCTGCGACACGGCGAGGAGCGGCGCGCGGTCGCGCTGCAAGAGCAGGCACTCGGCACCGCCCGCTACCTGGGCGCGCCCGACCAGGCGGCTGGCATGGCCGCCTACAGCCTGGCCTGCGCCCAGGCCGTGTCGGAGCTAACGGCTCAGGCAGCCCGGACCCTCGCCGAGGCAATCACGCTCAACCCCGACGTCCGGGCCAACGCCGACCGAGACCCGGACCTCGCTGCGCTGCGCGACAGCGGCCAGCTGACCGCGATCCTCGCGGGCGAACGGTAGAGCGTCCAGCGAGCCACGGTCGGCATGGGAAAGATCGTGGCTCGCCGCCATCCGGTGAAGGGCCAGCGAACCACGATCTTTTCCGTCGCGCGGCGCCGGGAGTCATTCCGGCGCCAGGCCCGGCTTAGCGCAGGGTCCTGCGCGGGGTGGCGCAGGCGATGAAGGCGCCAGCGCAGGTTGCCGCAGTGCACAGGATCAGAGCACCGACGTAACCTGACCCGGTCGGAACCCCGGTGCCGGCCCGCGCGGAGGACACGATAATCGCCGCCGCCAGCTGACCGCCGAGGGCACCCCCGGCGTTGCGGACCACGGTATTCACCGCCGTGGCCGATCCGGTGCGGGCGGCGGGCACCGCGGAGACCACCTGGTTTGGCAAGGCCACGAGGCAAAGCCAGAACCCGGCACCGAGCACGGAAGTGGCCGCGTAGACCTGCCACGGGCTGTCGTGCCAGATGGCGAGGCTCGCGAATCCCGCCGCGCAGCTCAGCTGACCGGCGATCAGCTGAGCCCGAAGGCTGACCCTGCGGTGCAGCAGGCCGGACGCTGGGCCGAGGAGCAGCTGCATCGCGGCGGTCGGGAACATGAACAGGCCCGCCCCCGTCACCGACGCACCGAAGCCGTAGCCGAGCCGAGCCGGCGCCTGGACCAGTTCGGGGACGATCAGGAACGAGGCGTACATGCCGATGCCGATCAGCATGGCCGACGCGTTCGCCGGCCACACCCCGCGCAGCCGCATCAGGCTCAGGTCCACCAGAGGACTGCTGCTGCGGGCCTCCGCGCGGCCCCACGCGAGCAGTGCCGCCGCGCCCAGCACCAGCAGCCCCAGCGTCTTGGTGCTCTCCCAGCGCCAGGTCGCCGACTCGCTCACCGCGACCAGCACCGCCGACAGGCCGACCGCCATCAGCAGACAGGAACGCCAGGCAATCCCCGTCCCTGCTTCGGCGGGACGGTCCGCCGGGATATAGCGGGCGGCCAGCAGTAGCGCGGCCGCGATGACGATGAGCGACAGCCAGAACAGCCACCGATAGGACAGCCGGGTCATGATCGGCCCCGGCAGCACCAGGCCAAGGCCTCCGCCGATGCCGAGCAGGGAAGACACAAGGCCGATGCCCGCTGGCACTCGCTCGCGCGGCAGGCGCTCGGAGATGATCGCGAAAGCCAGGGGGTAGATGCCGCCTGCCGCGCCCTGGATCACCCGCCCGGCGACGAGTTCACCCAGGTTCCCGGCAAGCCCGCAGACCAGCGTGCCTACCGCGAAGGTGGCCAGGCTGGCGAGCATCATGCGCCGCTTGCCCGCCACCTCGCCAAGCCGGCCGATGACCGGAGTGAGGATGCATGCGCTCAGCAGGTACGAGGTCGAGATCCAAGCGGCGCTGTCCGCGTTGAGGCCGAGGCTCAGCTGGATCCGCGGCAGCGCGGGGATGACCAGCGCCTGCATCATCGCGAAAACGGTCCCGGCAAGCGCGAGCACGGCGAGCAGTGCCTTGGCGCGCACCGGCGAGGTGCCGGCTGGAACGCTGGTCACGGGACGGGCCAGGAGCGGTACCGAAGCATTCACGAAGGGCCTCCGAGGTTGGGTCCGGGTACGTCGTGAACCACCCTCGGGGCTCCAGTAACGGGAGAGTCAACATACGTGGCGGCGGGTATGCCATGCCACCCCGTCGCTTGACTCTCCCCTTAGAGGAGAGCCGAGACTTCCCTTATGCAGCGGCTGAGCATCGGGGCGTTCTCACGTCTCACCCACCTGAGCGTCAAGACGCTTCGCTACTACCACGAAGTCGGCCTGCTTGAGCCGGCCGTGGTCGATCCGGACAGCGGGTACCGCTACTACTGGCCAGGCCAGGCGGACTCGGCGCATCTTGTCAGGCGGTTCCGCGATCTGGGCTTGCCGGTGGCAGACGTGAAGGCCGTGCTGGCCGCCCCCGACCTGACGACCCGCGACGCCATCCTGGCCGGCCACCTCGACCGGATGCGCGAGCAACTGCGGCAGACCGAGGCGGCGGTCGATTCGCTGCGCCGGATGCTTGAAGGCAGCCCGACGGACATCACCATCGAAGAGCGGGTGCTCGAAGGCGGGCCAGCCATCTCGGTGGGCGCGGACGTGACAAGACAGAACGTCGCCGCCTGGTGGAGGGAGGCCCTGGCCGGCCTGCGGGCCCTTGCCGCAGCGGCCGGGCTTGAGCAGACCGGGCCGGCGGGCGGGATCTTCGACGATGAGCTGTTCACCGAGGAAGCCGGGTACGCGCGGGTCTACCTGCCGGTCAGGGACTCGCCAGCGCTCGACGGTACCGGCGCGCGCTGGGAGCTTCCGGCCGGCCGGTTCGCCGTCGCGCTGCACGCCGGCCCGCATCGCGATGTCGACCGCACTTACGCAGCGCTCGGTACGTACGCGGCCGCGCACGGCCGCGACGGCGCCGGCCCCGTGCGGGAGCGGTACCTCGCCAACCCCCTCGACACGCCGGACACCACCAAGTGGCGGACCGAGGTTTGCTGGCCGCTATCCCCACCGGACGCTCAGGCGAACTAGAGCTGGCGCCGCGGCCGGCGCGAAAAAGCGTCCTCGAGCGGGCCGTCATGAATTCTTCGCGGCCGGGTAGTGGCGGCCTTCGTGGCGAAGGGTTTCGCGTATCTCGTTGTCGCTCTCCGGTATCTGCTGATCCTTGGCTGGGCTGGGGGCGTGATGGCCGCCGTCGCGTTCCTGCCGTCATTGCAGTCATCGCCGGGTGGCTTGGCTAACCTGATCCCGCCCGGGTCTCCCGCCGCCCAGGCGGACACGACCGCGGCGCGACTGTTCGGCTACCCGCTCGAAGCAGGCGTCGCCATCGTTCAGCGTGACCCGCATGTCCTGCCGCAGTCGGCGGTGGACACGACGGCACGCGCCGCGGTCAGCTATGACCGCAGCCCCAGTATCCCGGGCCTGATCGCCGTCATCCCGCTGCCGAACGGCGCGGGCCTCCCCGAGGGGATCAGCTTCTCGCTTGCCAGCACGTCCAGCCTGCTGACGGCGGTCCGCCGGCACACTTCCACCATCGTGACGTTCCTGGAGTTCAGCCCGGACTCGACCCCGGAACAGCAGGTCTCGGACGCCAGCACGTACGCGCACCGCTACCTGACGGATGTTGCCGGCGTAACCGGACCGGTCGCGGCGCAGTACGAGCAGGGGCTCATCATCACCGCCGATCTCAGCAGGGTGGAAATGTTCACCCTGCTGGCGATCGCACTAATCGTTGCCGTGCGGTTCCGTTCGCTACTTGCGCCGCTCGCCGTTCTCGCGTGCGCCGGAACCGCGTACGTGCTCGCAATCCGGCTGGTCGCCTGGGGTGCGACGCGGACCGGGATCGCGATTCCGCAGGAGGCAGACCCGGTCCTGGTGGTGCTGCTGCTCGGCGTCACCACCGACTATTGCGTATTCTTCCTGGCTGGAATGCGCGCGCGACGGGCAGCGGGTGCCCGCCATCTCCAGGCCGTGCGCGAAGCTACCGCGGAATCGGCCCCGATCATCTTGGCAGCCGGACTCATCGTAGCGGCGGGTACCGGGGCGCTTGCGGTGGCGCGCAGTGGCCTGCTCCGAGCTTTCGGCCCCGGCCTCGCAGTGACCGTGCTGGTGTCCATGGTGGTGTCGCTGACGCTGATGCCGGCGCTGCTCGCCGTGTTCGGCGGGTTGATGTTCCGGCACGTTATCCCGGACAGGCCGGCTGCTCAGGAGTCACGGTTCGCGCGGTTCAGTACCTCGAAACCAGTGGCACTGCTTGGGATCGCGGTATGCGTCACGGGACTCGGGTTCGCCGCTTCCGCTGCCCGCGGGCTGGGGCTGGGATCCCCGCTGATCAATGAGATGCCACCCTCGTCCGACGCGGTCCGGGCCAGCGCCGCGGCCGCCGCGGGGTTCCCGCCGGGGATACTGGCGCCGACCGAGGTGCTCGTGATCGGGCCCGGTACCGGATCGCAGACCACGGCGGACCGCCGCCTTGAGGACGCCCTGCGCCGACAGCCGGGGGTGGCGAGTGTGGCAGGACCGTCGGACCTCACGGGCATCCCGCTCCCGAGCTCCGCGCATAATCCGATGGTCGCCGCAGACGGGACAGCGGTTCGATTCGCGCTCATCTACGACACCGACCCGCTGAATGCGACCGCGATCGGGCAGGTCCGAGTGCTGACGGCACGACTGCCGGCGCTCGGAAAGGCGGCCGGCCTCGGTGACGTCCGCTACGAGGTCGGCGGGCAGACCGCGCTGACCGGGGACGCCATCAACGGGACCGCGTCGGATCTCTGGAGGGTCGGGCTGACGATCGCGGTAGTGACGCTGCTGCTCCTCGTGCTGTTCCTGCGCGCTCTGCTCGCACCGGTCCTCCTGCTGGCGGCCAGCCTGCTCGCGGTACTCGCCACGCTCGGGCTGACGGTGCTGATCTGCCGAGCGGCCTTCGGCTCACCGGACCTGGTGTACTTCGTTCCGTTCGCGGCGGGTGTGCTGCTGGTATCGCTCGGGTCGGACTACAACGTCTTCGTCGTCGGGCGCATCTGGGAAGAGGCACGGTCGCGGCCGGCCCGAGACGCGGTAGCCGTCGCCGCGCCGCGCGCCTCCCGGGCGATCACCACCGCCGGGGATGCACTCGCCGCCAGCTTCGGCCTGCTCGCGTTGATCCCGCTGGAGCAGTTCCGGCAGCTGGCCATCATTATGGCTGTCGGCGTCATTCTGGACACGGTCGTCGTCCGGTCGCTCCTCGTGCCAAGCCTGGTGGCGCTGACCGGCCGGGCTGGGATGTGGCCGGGCCGGCAACGGATACGCCCCGCCCCCGGGCGCGCGCCGTCCGCAGCAGGGACCTCCGAAGCTCCAGCCCGTCCGCGCCGCTGAACCCGAACCGCTGAACCTGACTCATCAGGCCGACCGGACTCATCGAACCGTCAGTAGCTGACAGGGGCAAGAATTTTCCCGCCGCACTGGAGCGCAGCCACAGGCGGCCGTCAATACGCAGGTATGGAAGGTACGGGAATCGCGCCCGGCGCCGCCCAGCGCCCCTAGCTGAGAAACGCGAATGGCCGCGTGAAACGCGAGACATATGGCGCGATCTTTTTGTGAACTAACTTTGCGCGCTCTTCATGGAATTGGGGTTTTGAGCGGCCGGAGTATGCGCAGCTGCGAATGGCAGCACGCCCTTGCCCGCCTTGAGCAGTCCGTACGGGGAGAAAGCAGAACGGTCCCGGGTAAGACCACGGGACCGTTCGGTGTGAAAATGATGCTCTTAGCCGCGGGTGAGCTTTCGGTAGGTGACGCGGTGCGGGCGGGCCGCCTCGGCGCCCATGCGTTCGATCTTGTTCTTCTCGTAGGACTCGAAGTTTCCTTCGAACCAGAACCAGTTCGCGCCGCCCTCCCAGGCGAGGATGTGC
>Ga0123355_10005318_pt1 | contig 18815 bp, 15 predicted proteins | sample TergutEmb28metaG_3_FD_89872 | JGI IMG/M metagenome (GOLD analysis project Ga0123355, IMG submission 89872) | Embiratermes neotenicus P1 segment gut microbial communities from Petit-Saut dam, French Guiana - Emb289 P1 | ecosystem: Host-associated > Arthropoda: Insects > Digestive system > Gut ... | reverse complement strand
TGCTGCATGTACGCGATCAAAGAAGCGATTTTGATCAAGGAACACGAACCTGACACCGAGATATACATACTGTATATGGACATGCGTACACCGTTTAAAGGCTTTGAAGAGTTCTACAGGCGCGCGCGTGAGCTTGGGATCACGTTCATCCGCGGCAGGCCGCTGAGAATCCTTGAGGATAAGCAGAACAATCTGATTATCCAGATGGAAGACACGATTCTGGGTGAGCACATCGAGGTCGAGGCGGAGCTTGTCATACTCAGCACGGCCGGGATTCCGTCAGCCGGAACCGATGAACTCTCCCGAATCCTGCACGTCACACGCGGTACTGATGGATTCTTTCTTGAAAGTCACCCGAAGCTAAAACCGATCGACGCGCCAGTGGACGGCATCTTCTACGCAGGGGCGTGTCAGGGGTTAAAAGACATCCCGTACAGCGTCTCGCAAGGCAGCGGCGCGGCCGGCAGGGCAGCGACGATCCTCTCAAAGGACACAGTGTATATTGAGCCGATTGTCGCCAAAGTGGATCCGGACAAATGTCTGCATACAAAGGCGAACTGTACCGTGTGTCAAAAGGTCTGCCCTTACGGCGCGGCGTCCGCACCGGAGAAGATGCCGATGGAGATAAACCCCGCAAAATGCCACGGATGTGGTACTTGCGTCGCAGACTGCCCGGTTGATGCGATCCAGCAGATGCACTTTACAGACGAGCAGATATTTGCACAAATCCGCGCCGCGCTTGCCGAGAATCCCGAAGAAAAAATCATGGGCTTTTTGTGCAACTGGTGCTGTTATTCCGGTGCTGACCTTGCCGGTACAAGCCGCTTTGAGTATCCGACGCGCATCCGCGTCATACGCGTGATGTGTTCAGGCAGGGTTGATAAAGATTTCGTCCTTGAGGCGCTTCGACTGGGCGCGGGCGCGGTGTTCGTAGGCGCGTGTCACTTGCCGACCGACTGCCACTACATCAACGGAAACGTATGGATGAAAGAGCGGATGGAGGCTTTGCATGGTTCGCTCAGTGACCAGGGCATGAGTCCAGAGCGGTTGCGCGTTGCGTATGTGTCGGCTGCCGAGGGCCTCATTTATGCCAATATCATGAAAGAGATGGACCAGCAGCTCGCGGATTTAGGTGTAGAGCAGATCAGGGAAGAAAACGAAAAACTCAGGCCGGGGATAGAAAAAACACTTGGCAAAAAAGGCCTTCTGCCACCACCGCAATAAATTGCAAAAGCAAAAAAGCGCCCCTCGCCAACAGACGAGGGGCGCTTTAGTTCGAGTTTTCTAAGTCCCCAAAATTTCCATCCAAATCACAAGTCCATCACTATCGCGAGCGAGGCGGTAATCGTTGGTTGCGGCTAAGACGGACGGGAAATACCAAGCGTCGTACAGCACGTCGGGGAACTCGCGTGCGGCAGACAGATTTTGCAGATCGACGCCCTCCAACGCGGCCCAGCTGTCAACGCGGCCCAACATGCGGTTGATTGCCGTCGCGACCTCGGCCCGGCTGATGTTCACAAGCGGCTGAAACTCACCCAGATCGTTGCCGACCATCCAGCCGATCTGAAACGCGGTGTACACATAAGGCCTAGCCCAGTCGCTAACCTCGGCCCAATCGTTAAAGTACGAAAAATCGTCGGCGGGCTGCAAAACCCCATTTAACCGAGCCACCATCGCGGCGAACTCTTGTCTTGTGATCGGGTCACTCGGCCGGAAATTGCGAGTCCCATCCGCGCTCGGCGGGTCGCCGGTGATAAGCCCCGCGTCATACGCCAGTGCGATGTAGCCGTAGAACCAGTGCTCAGCTTGCACGTCGGCGAACACGTCAAAGCCGCTTATGCCGTCGGGCAGCGGCCCGAAATCTAAAACCTGCGTCCGCACAAGCACCGCCGCAGCCTCGGCCCGTGTGATGGCGGCGAGCGGCCTGAAATTGCCGCGGGTATCGCCGAACATGTATGCAAGATGGAGTTCATACTCCGCCGGCGGTGGTTCGGTCGGCGGCTCTGTCGGTTGCGTTGGATCTGTCGGCGGGGGAGGCAGCCAGCCTCCGCCAGATCCGGGTGCGGTCACCGTGAAGCTCACGGTGAAGTACGCGTAGAAAGCATTAGCGCCAGTCCCGCCGGAGACGGTCACCACTGCCGTGTGAAGACCGACGGCCAGGCCGAGGGCGGGGGTCACCGTGAAGGTGTCAGTCCCGTAGACGGCGAGGCTGTTTATCGTAGTCGTGCTGAGTACAAAGTCCGTATTCGATATTGCGACGGTGAGCAGACCGGTCGGCTGATTGCCGATATTGGTCACTTTCGCGGTGTGTGCCGGTGGTTGCACGGTATAACCCACCGTTGCATCCGGGAACGTGTAGTTGCCCGTGAGGTAGATGCCCCAGGTTGGGATAGGACCCACAGTAAAGCTCACGGTGAACGACGCCGAGAAAGGTTCAGCGCTGGCGTCTCCTGATACGCCGGATACGGTCACCGTGGCCGTGTGCGTCCCTATGGACAGGCCTAGGGCCGGCGTCACCGTGAAGGTGTCATTACCATCGACCGCGATGCTGCTTATTGTGGTCGCACTGAGCGTGAAGTCCGTGTTCGATACAGAGACTGTAAGCTCTCCGGTCGGATGAGTGCCGATGTTGGTCACCGTTGCGGTGTGCGCCGTCTGCGCGCCGTACCCGTACGTCGCGGCCGGGAACGTGTGGTTACCCGTAAGGCTGATGCCGAACTCCGGCACAGGATTCACTGTAAAGCTCACGTCAAATGACTCTGAAATGCCATTTCCGCCGGAGACGGTCACCGTTGCTGTGTATGTCCCCACGGCCAAGCCGAGATTCGGGACTACCGTGAAAGTGTCGGTCCCGCCTGTCGCAAGATTGGTTATCGAAGTCGTGCTAAGCGTGAAGTCGCCTGCATTTGTTCCCGACAGCGCAATCGTAAGCGGACACGTCTCCTCTGTACCAGCGTTGGTCACCGTCGTGGTAAGCGCCGTCGGCTGCACAGTGTAACCCACAATTGCGGCAGGGAACGTATAGTCACCAGGCGTCAGACTGACGTCCCAGGTAGGGCCATCCGTTACCGTAAAACTCACGTCGAAATATTCAGAAACGCCGTACATGTCGGTCACCGTCACTGTGGCCGTGTATGTACCCGGCATAAGCCCGGTGTTCGGCATAACCGTAAAGATGGCGGGGAGTCCGCATGGGCAGACGTTGGGGATAGACGTCCTGTTGAGCGTGAAACTGCCCGCGTTTGTCCCCGACAGCGCGACCGTAAACGCGCCGGTCGGAATATTACCGGTGTTGGTGATCCCCACGGGCCACGGCGTTTGCGCGCCATAGCCAACAATCGCGGGCGGGAATGTGCGGTCAGACGTTGGCGCCATATCCCAGCCCCAAACCGGAACCGGATTTACCGTAAAGATAACGTCGATTGGCCGATAAATACTGCTTGCCGTGTCGTACACCGTCACCGTGGCGATGTATGTACCCTCTGAAAGCCCGAGGATTGGCGCTATCGTAAAAGTTGCGTAATAGCCCACAGCGATGCTTGGGATCGTCGTTTCACTGAGTGCGAAGTAAGACCCCGATTTTGTGATCGTAAGCGGTCCCGTCGCAGTGGTGCCGGTGTTCCACACTTGTATGGTGTGATACTGCGGCGTGGTAGTGGTATACCCTTCATACTCCGGCTCAAATGTGAACGGTCCCAGTGGTCGCAGGCTGATGCTGTTGAGCTGGTCTCGTATCCACGTCGCTGTTGCAGGGTTCGCGTTATGATACGTCATCAGATTAGAAACATTTGTTGCTCCAGGTACAAGCGGCGCCGTATTTAAATTGCCGACATTTCGCCACGGTCCTGCAGGTAGATTGGGGTTGCCGCCGCCAAGGACAAACTCAAAATTGGCCCCCAGTGTAAGCTCGCGCAGACCTTGTGCATTCCGAAACATCCCGTTCATATTCGTCACGCTGCCGGTATCCCAACCGGACAGGTCGATGCTTTCTAGGTTGGTACTGTCAAACATCCAAGACATATTCGTCACACTGCTGACATCCCAGCCGGACACATCGCCAATACTCGACAGGCTGCTTGCGAGGTAAAACATCCCGTTCATGGCGGTCACACTGCTGACGTCCCAGCCGGATAAATCAAGCCTTCTTAGATTATCTGCATCGCGGAACATGTTGCCCATAGTCGTCACATTGCTTGTATCCCAACCGGACAGATCAAGGTACTCCAAGCTTGTTGCGAACCGAAACATGGTACTCATGTTTGTCACACTGCTTGTATCCCAAGAGGACAGATCAAGGCTCGCTAGAGAGTATGTGCGCAAAAACATATAAGACATGGTCGTCACATTGCTGACATCCCAAAAGGACAGATCAAGATTCGTCAAGCTATTTGTGAAAGCAAACATGGAAGACATATTCGTCACTTCGCTGGTATCCCAACAGCATAGTCCACTAATGCTCACAAGGCTGCTTGCGCCATTAAACATTTGCCACATAACTGTTACGTTACGGGTATCGAAATACTCCAACCCCTCTATGGTGGTGACAGTTGTCAACCCAGCAAACAAACCACGCAAAGATGATCCGGCGGTAACCGGCCCGGTGAAAATAATCCGTTCGATATCGGCGTCGTGCGCCAACCATGGGCTGCTTGGTGAGTTTGTGTTAATTACCCCCGCATCCACAACCAGGGTACCGTCATCATACAGCCGCCATGGCAAATTACTTCCGGCTGTGGTGACTGTACCCTGTTGAATTACAATAGCCCCCGGCGCGGGAAACGCGCCTGCCGCCATCGGCGCCAGTGCCAGCAGCATACAGCATACAAGGAGCAATCCGATTACCTTTTTCATTTATCAGCACCCTCCATCATCTGGAAAAAATTGCAACATTGCAATCATCTTAATAATACATAAACAAATCCAGACATATTATAACAACAATGTAGCGGCTTTGCAACTGTATATCGGCATGATATAATAGCTGTGAGCGATTATAATTCATTAGGAGTTCATCATGATATTTACAACATTAGATCTAGACTTCTCAATATGCAAAATCCGCGATGTCAGCGGCGTTGATTTAAGCCGTGAATTTGTTTTTCTGTCCAAAACGGACGAAGAGGTTTCGCTTGTATGCCCGTCTGACTGCACTCCAAGGGACGCCCTCGCCGTAGAGGCCGGGTGGAGGGCTTTTCGGATAGATGGGATTTTGGATTTTGGGCTGGTGGGAGTGGTTGCCGATATAACAGGAGTTCTGGCCGCGGCAGGCATCAGCGTGTTTGTGATTTCTACCTATAATACCGATTATGTTTTTATGAAATGCCACGATTTTGACAAAGGTCTGGCACTGCTGAGAAATAGGTATTGAATTATTATTCATAAGAGCGTATAATAATATACAAAAACAAGGAGGAAATAAAATGAAAAAGATTTTGACAGTAATTTTGATCCTTGCAGTGGCCGCATTTGCCTTAGCCGCTTGCGGCGGCAATGACGATGCCGCGCAAATCACGTTTGATGACCTGCCGACGGCGCACATCGGTGTGCAAAATGGCACAACGGGGCATATCTTTGCCGACGAAAACTTCCCGGATGCGGAGGTTGCCGCGTACCCACTGTTCGGGGATGCCGTAATGGCGCTTCTGGCCGGGTCGATAGATGCGGTTATCATTGATGCGCTGCCCGGATACGAGTTTGCCAGGGCGAATGAAGGCCGACTCGTGCTTCTTGATGGTCAATTGACAGCGGAGTATTACGGCATCGCGTTCCAGCATGGAAGCCCGTATACTGCGCTGTTTGACGATGCGATCAATCAGCTTCGAGCAAACGGCACGTTCCAGGCTATTTACGATTACTGGATATACGAACTCCCGGACTCTGCCCGGTATGTAAGCCCGGAAGGAACCGCGCACCCCAATGGTGTGTTGCGTATGGCGACAAGCGCCGGATTCCCGCCGTTTGAGCTTTGGGAAGGTGACCGGATCGTCGGGTTCGATCCGTGCCTTGCGCAAGCCATCGGGGATATCTTAGGTTATGAGATTGAGATCGTTGACATGGATTTTGGCGCGATTGTTCTCTCGGTTCAGGCTGGGCAGGTCGATTTCGGCATGGCCGGCATGACAATCAGAGAAGACCGCCGCGAGTTTGTGGACTTCTCGCAAGGCTATTTCAGCTCCGGCCAGCGCGTTCTTGTCAGAGTTCCTTAGTTGTACATAAATGATATGAACCGAGGGGTTTTTCAAATCCCTCGGTTGCTTATATAAAAAGTTGGTGGCAAAGATATGATAGATTACATTACACTCGTTATTGATCGTGTTTTTATCCAATCTGACCGCTGGATGCTTTGGCTCAGGGGTATGCGGAATACGCTTACGATAACTCCGCTTGCCTTGATGCTAGGCATCGCAATCGGTTTGCTCATAGCAATTGTCCGTGTGACGCACGATTCTACCCTAAAGCCGCATATTCTTATTCGTATCCCGAACCGGATTGTTAAAACTTATGTGACCATAATCCGCGGCATTCCGATGGTTGTGCAGCTTATGATTTTTAGTTTTATCGTCCTTGCGGCCTCGCGCAACGAAATTTTGATTGCTGTCCTTGCGTTTGGCTGCAACTCCGGCGCGTATGTTTCCGAAGTGTTCCGTGGCGGTATATTAAGCGTGGACAAAGGCCAGACGGAAGCCGGCCGCAGCGTGGGACTCAGTTATCCGCAGACCATGATTAAAATTATCCTGCCGCAGGCGATTAAAAACAGCGTACCCGCGCTGTGCAATGAGTTTATCTCGCTGTTTAAAGAAACATCGATAGCAGGCATGGCGGCCATTACTGACGTGACCCACGTCGGTACGATCATCCGCGGCCTGACATTTAATCCGGAACCGCTTTTCTTCATCGCGGCGTTTTACCTGATTGTAGTGGTAATCCTGGAGTTTATTTTCGGGATAGTGGAGAGGAGGCTGCGCAAGAGTGATCAGCGTTAAAGGATTACATAAAAATTTCGGCAGCGTGGAAGTCCTGCGCGGGATCGATGAAGAGATCGCGCGCGGCGAAAAAGTGGTCATCGTCGGACCGTCGGGCAGTGGAAAGAGTACATTTTTGCGTTGTTTGAATCTTCTGGAGTTCCCAACCGGCGGCGAGATCTGGTTTGAAGGGGAAGAGGTCGCAAGTCACAATAAGGGCAAACCTCTTAATGAACATCGGCAGAAAATGGGCATGGTGTTCCAGCATTTTAACCTTTTCCCGCACTTAACGGTGGAGCAAAACATTACGCTGGCCCCGGTTACATTGAAGAAGAAATCAAAAGACGATGCGCGCGAACTCGCACACCGTCTGCTTGAGCGGATCGGGCTTTTAGCGTGGGCGGAAAAGTACCCCGCGACCCTCTCCGGCGGGCAGAAACAGCGCGTTGCGATCGTCCGCGCGTTGGCGATGGAGCCGCAGGTCATGCTGTTTGATGAGCCGACCAGTGCGCTCGACCCCGAAATGGTCGGCGAGGTGTTGGAACTCATCCGGGAGCTGGCGGCTGAGGGCATGACGATGGTCATGGTCACGCATGAGATGGGGTTTGCGAAGGAGGTAGGCAACCGCGTCTTGTTCATGGATGAGGGAGTCATAGTAGAGCAGGGGGAGCCGGAGCAGTTTTTCAGTAGTCCCGAAAGCCCGCGCTTGCAAAACTTTTTGGCGAAAGTGTTGTAGCTTCATAAATCAAAACCACCCGTGAAAACGGGTGGTTTTAAATTGTCGGGGACGACGGCCTATTCCGGCATGAACGGTATGCGGTTTATCAGTTCCAGCACGGTGCCGTCCGAGGGCAGCTCCAGATAGTACGCGTGTTCATCGCCGTGAACAACTTCCCAAACGACGCGCGCGCCGGCGGCCTTGAGCGTTTCCACGGTCTCTTCAAGATTGTCCTCGCAGGCATAGGCGTAGTGGTGCGGCCCGGGTCCGCGCTCTTTGAGGACTTTTGCGTGGTAAGACTTATCGTCCAGCGGTTGAATGATCTCATAGACAGCGCCGCCCACGCGCCCGGCCGCGACATAAAGCCGGCCGCCTTCGCCGACGACCATCTCAGATTGAGGAAATTCAGCCTCCAAAAACATCCACTTGCTCTTGTCCGCACCCGGTGTCGCGCAGAGTAAATCAGCGGATTTTTTGGCATCATGTGAGAGTATTCCTATATGCCATAGTTTTATGTTCAATCCTCCTTACGTTAATTTCCCGTCCTTTTCGCGAAGTGAAAAGCTTTTTCGCCGACGGAGTGCGTCCCGTGCGACAAAGGCGAAAAAATATAATCACAACGCCCGGCGGGATTCATTCCCGACGGGCGTTACTTCTCGCCGTGCCTCAGCGCGGCGTTCTAAGCCTCCGCTTTTGATGACGAAGCCCAGCGAAGCGGGTTCGTCATCACGATTCTTTATCGTAGAACTCGCGGCTGTAGCAGTACAGTTCTGCACTAAACGCCCAAAGCGCGTGCGGCTCTGATTCGAAAATCCACGGATAGTATCCGCCGCCTTTTGCATACAGATCGACGCATTTACGTGCCATCTCGACCATTTGCTCTTCGGTATAAGCCACGCCGGGAATATGGTCTTCGATCGGCACCATAAAGCCGATCCTGTCGCCATATATCTCTTTCATTTTAGGAATGTCAATGGCGCGACGCTGGATTTGTAAAAAATCCATACCTAGATCGCACACATACGGGAAGAAAGGCTCGATATTCCCGCAGCTGTGGAATTCAATGAACACCCCGTCGGCTTTGATACGGTCGACGATCTTTTTCGTCGGCTTGAAGACGAGATTTTCCATCATAGCAGGGGAGAAGAATGGTGACCGCTCGGTACCCCAGTCATCATGATACGTAACGTAGTCAAGCGGCGGGTACAGTTTTTTCATAAGCTCATAGAATTCTATCATTTTATCGGCAAAGCAGTCGAAAAATTCCGCCACGGCCTCAGGCTCTTCAGCCATAGCCAGCATCCCCTCGCCGTATCCACCGAGTAGCGCGACGAGAATCTCGGTACAGCCCTGGAAGATGTTTATATGCAAAGCCTTCGTCGGGTCATACTGCTCCGCCATGAATTTTTCGGCGACTTCCGCGAAATTCCATTCATCAAGCGCCGGCCATTTAACAACTTTTTCCCAGTCGGTGATATCTTCAAGCACCTTTGTTCCAGGCGTCAGCATCGCGCCTTGCGCAGAAGCGACCCAAGTCCAGCTGCTGCCGTATGGGTCAATGAACGTATAGTCTTCCTGCGCCGCACGGCGGAAATCGGGACCGCCCTGCATTTTGCCGGGCTTATGTATGGCAAGTTCGTTGTACTGGAAGCTCTGCGTGTCAGTAAGCGGATTAGGAACCCACATGGGCTTATCGCGCTTTGCCGCACGGTGAAAATTTTCTCTTGGTGTGATCGGCGTGTCGAATTTCGGCAAATTGAGGGGGATATTACCAAATGGCGAATTTGTTGAAAAGACCGGGGGTTCCATAAATTTTGGACGCGGATATGTCATGACATTGTTTCTCCTTTCATATGTGGGCTTCGCGGCGCTCAGCCTTTGCGGGATCGTAGCGAAAACGCCGCGAAGCAGTGTACTCCAGATTTCTCTTTAAGCGCTGATCACGGGCCGTACCGTGCGTCCATTTCGGCGAGCCAAGCTCTGTAGTTCTCGCGTGTAATGATTCCGAACGTCGCGGGCCAAACGGCGGCCAGGTCATCGCCGGTTCTATGCTGCGGCCAAAGCGTTTCAGGCGTTGCGCGCCCGTCGATCATCGCGATAAGGCCGAGGATCACCGGCGTCGCGTAAGCGTAGTTGCTTATTGCCATAACAGCTCTCTTCGCGCCGTCATAACCGGCGTTCCATTCATCGACGATCAAGGGGTGACCCACCGTTGTAATAAGCATTGTGTCGTTGCGTCCCATCGTCTCTGCCGCACGTGCCGCGCCCATGGAATGGGTCTCAACGGTTCCGCCGACGAACCAGTGGGTTATGTGCGGATTTGCCGCGATAGTCTGCGAGGTCAGTTCATAACCTGTCTCAAGTGCGAACGCAACCGCAGGACCTTGTGCAAAGCTGTCTAACCAAAACACGTTTTCATTGCCGGGGAAAGAGTCTCTAAATGCATCAAGGAAACCTTGTGTGCGGTAGTACAGTGCGGGCGAAACGGAGAAGCAAATGCCGATAATACCCATGTTGCTTGGGTCAACATCGCCCCAATACGTTTCACGATTTTCAATCATATACATCATCGCTTGATAGCCGACATAATGTTGAGGCAGACCGACAGTCGGTGTGATTACCCTGCCCTCAGCATCGAAATATTCGGTGAACTGGTTGATAAAAGGAATCCCTGAGGCGTTCATTCTCGCAAGCACCGGCGCTTGTTCGGCGTTTGTAGTTTCGATTATGAACCCGTCAATGTCACCGCGGTCGAGCAGGATTTCAAGCTGAGTGACAAGCGTCTCCGTGTCGTCTTGCCCGGACATACGAATGAGCTGGAAGTTAAACCTTTCCTCAAGGGCTCTGTACGCTTCGTACATCTGCTGTTGGAGAATGCTGTCTTGGAAGTGCGTGTAAACGATTGTGTACGTCCGACGTGCGTGATGGTCTACATCGTCATCCAATGTTCCGACCGTGGGGGCGACCACGGCAGGTGCGTCTGTGCCTTGCTGTGTCGGAGGTTGTGTTTCGCCGCCCGGTTGCGTCTCGTTGTTGTTTGCACACGCCGCGACAAGCATGGCGAACATGACGATCGCAAGAACGAGTGCTAGTGATTTTCTCATTTTTTTCATTTTAAATCCTCGCTTTCATTTTTGATTTGAGCTAGTTGGGTTTATATATACACAGGAGCGTTGCATCTACAACGCACCTGTTGCGCGTGATAATTAGTCCTGTTCAAGTGCGCGATTGCGCGCGCTTGTCATAAAGAAGTCAAGGCACAAAGCAAGTACGAGCAGAGTTCCCCGCGCAACGATTTGCCAATACGACGGGAATCCGACGGTGACAAGTCCGGCGTTAAACGAGTTTAGCATAAGTATTCCGATAAAGCAGCCTGCCATTCCACCAGAGCCTCCTTTGAATGACACCCCGCCGAGAACCGCCGCCGTAATCGCGTCAAGCGCACCGGCTTGACCGACAATGGGCGAGGCCGTACTCATGCGCGAGGCAAGAAGCGTCCCGGAGAGCGCCGAGAGCGCACCGGCGTTAATATAGATAATGGTCGAGACTCTCTTCGGATTTATTCCGCACAATCTTGCCGCACGACGGTTGCCGCCGACCATATACACGCTTCTGCCGAAATTCGTTCTTGCCAGCAGACACCCGTACACAATCATCAAAATAATCATAACGACAAACGGAAGCGGCAGGAGTCCGTCGAAAAAGCTTATTGAGCCGATACGCGTAAATTCCACATGCGGAATGACTATCATCATATTTTGCGTGATAACCAAGATGAGGCCTTGATATACCATCATGAGACCGAGTGTCGCGATAAAGTGCATAAACCCAAGCGCGTTAATAAGAAGCGCGCTGAGCGCACCGCACAATGCCCCGAACATTATAGCTAATATAAACGCCGCAAACCACGGCACACCCGCATTGACGAGAAGCCCGGCGACAATTCCGCCGAATGCCGCAATCGCACCGACGGACAGGTCTACCTCTCCGCCTATGAGAAGCACGGTCATACCGACGGTGATTATTCCGACAAAGCTCATCGCGTTCATGATATTCCTGATACTGTCCGTACTCAGGAAGTTTGGGTTAAGGATATAGAATACGGCAATTACAGCGATTGTGATAATGAGCAGCGGCAGATTATTGAAGCGCGCCGTAATTTTAACACGAGATTTAACGCTCATAATTCACCTCCTAATTCTTCTTGGTCTTCCGCGTACTCAGGAAGTCCGCCGTGAGCGCGAATAGCAAAATTGCGCCCTGCACAACAGACTGCCAGTGCGGCGGGACGGCAATGACTGTCATGCCGTTGTTCACGCCGCTGAGTATGAGTATACCAACCAGCGCACCACCCATTCCGCCGATTCCGCCGCCGAAAGAGATTCCGCCCAGAATCGCCGCGGTCAGGCCCATAAACTGCGCCGCGGTGATACCGACGACATTCGCGGTCATCATTCTCCCGGCAAGCAACATTCCGGCAAGCGCCGCAAGGACGCCCGCGTTTATGAAGAGTATGTAGGAAACCCGCTTGGGGCGAAGACCCGCGAGCCGTGCTGCGTCCAAATTTCCGCCGACTAGATATACGCTTCTTCCGAACTTGGTGTTTTTCAGCATAATCCCGTATAATATCAGCAGTATAAGCGAAATGATAAGTGAGATGGGAACCAAGTTGTTCAGTATCCGCGCCCCGCCAATAAAGGTAAACGTTGTGTTGAAAATATCTATCTGCCGTCCCTGGCTGATAACCGCGACAAACCCCTGCGTAATCGATGCGGTGGCAAGCGTCGCGATAAAAGATTGGAGTCGAAGCTCGTTCACCAGAACGGCGTTAATCGCCCCCGCGATTCCTCCGAGAATCAGCGCCAGCAACATCGATAAGTGCCACGGAAACCCCGCTCTCATGAGATATGCCGACAGCATCGCGCACATTGTGCCGATGCCACCGAGCGAGAGGTCAATTTGCCCCGCAATCATAAGCATCCCCGCGCCGATTGTGAGCAACGACATGACAACCGTCGCCTGGAAAATATGCCGAAGGTTAGATGTTCTCAAAAACACGCCGCCGGAGAGTACGGTAAATGTCACCACTACAATCGCAAGGACGAGCAGAAGCGTAAACATTTTCGACCGGACAAACTGCTTCAGCAAGCAGGAAAATCCCTGGCGATCGTTCATATTTGCTATACTTTCTTTCACGCGGACTCGCCCCCTTCAGTCGTTACAGTGTCAGACATCGCCAGCGAAAGGATGCCTTCTTCCGTGGCGTCTTCCCGCTCAACACAGCCGGTTATTTTCCCGCCGCGCATGACGTAGACCCTATCGGAAACGCCGATGACCTCGGTCAGCTCACTAGATATGAATATGACGCCGATTCCCTGTTTGGCAAAGTCGCAAACGGTCTGATAAATCTCCGCTTTTGTCCCGACGTCGATACCTTTGGTGGGTTCATCAAGAATAAGTATTTTCGTGTCCATTTTATCACTTGTCCAGCGTCCGAGTATGACCTTTTGCTGGTTCCCACCGGACAGTTCAACAACGATTTTGTCGATACTGGGCGTTTTTATCTGGTATTTACCGACCGCGTCGTGTGAGAGCGCGGATTCCGCCTTTCGATCTAAGAAGATAAGCCTGCGGATTTTCGACAACACAGGAATACTCACATTATCGCGGATAGTCCGGTACAGTACCAAGCCCTGTTCTTTTCGATCCTCAGGACACAGCGCAAGGCCCGCGGACACCGCTTCATGCGGGGCTTTGAATTCGACGAGCTGTCCCTGCAAGGATATCTCGCCTGAGATTATTTTATCTGCGCCGAATATCGCGCGCACAACTTCCGTCCGACCCGCGCCGATAAGTCCAGCAAAGCCGATTATTTCGCCTTCTCTGAGCGTAAAGCTGACGTCTTTGACCTGTTTTGTCACAAGATTTTTCACATCAAGCAATTTGTCGCCGTACTGCGTGTTGCGCGAGAGGTTGGCATACGTGTCGCCAATATCGCGCCCGACCATTGCGCGGATGAGTTCCGTCTCGTTAGATTCAGACGTTACAAGCGTTTTGACAAGCTGACCGTCTTTGAATACTACAATATCGTCGCATATCTGAAAAATTTCAGACAGACGGTGAGAAACGTAGAGTATGATCTTGCCCTCGCGTTTAAGCTCTTCAATAAGCTTGAAGAGGATCGAAATCTCCGCTTCGGCAAGGCTTGCCGTCGGCTCGTCAAACGCGATGACCGATGCGCCGCGCCTGTATGCTTTCATTATTTCAACCATCTGCTGATAAGCGACGGAAAGCCGCCCGACAGGTTTTGTAGGGTCGATTGGCAGCCCGAATTTGTCGATAAGGTCGCGGGCATCTTTTTTTAAGCGCGCTTTGTCGATAAAACCAAGCTTATTTGTCGGAAGCGTACCGGCGTAAATATTCTCCATCACGCTCATTTCGGGGATCATCTGCCGTTCTTGATACACCACGCTGATGCCCGCTTTTATCGAGTCATGCGGCGAAGAAAAATGCAGTGTCTGCCCGTTTAAGATAACCTCGCCTTCGTCGGCGAAATAGTCCGCTGAGAGTATTTTCAAAAGAGTCGATTTGCCCGCGCCGTTTTCACCAAGTAGCGCAAGCACTCTTCCGCCTTCCGCGCGAAAGCTGATGTCCTTTAGCGCCGTAACGCCTGGGAAAGATTTTCCTATTCCAGTAAATTCAAGATAATGCTCCAAAAAAATCACTCCTCGCTGCCATCAAAACTAAAAGCGGGTATGGGGATATATGCGTCTTGTAATAGCCTGGTTTTGTTTTGCCGGGAGGTGCAAATGTCAATCCAATAGATTATTCGAATAAGTATACCTTAAAGAAAATCGCTTGTAAAGTAACATTTCATGTAATGGAAATGCGAATAATTTGCGCAGATATCCAGTTTGTAGTATAATAAAACTGCAGTGGTATTGTAGAAAAATAAAGGAGTGTTTGAATATGGCGACAATGAAAGCGATTTGGTGGACAGGCCCGGATAAGATTGAGCTTTTAGACGTACCAGTACCGGAAACGAAGCCCGGCATGGTCAAAGTAAAACTCGCTTACGCGGCGATCTGCGCCACGGATATACATATGGTGTCAATGGGGGCGATGAACGCCGCGTGCAGAGACGGCGGGCAGCCGTTAGGTCACGAGGGTTCTGGCGAAATCGTGGAAATGGGTCCGGGGGCCGAGAAGAGCGGCCTCAAAGTGGGCGACAAAGTGGTCCTATTTCCCGTTGCGGCTTGTGGGGTGTGCGAAAACTGCAAAAACGGATTCCGTCAATACTGCACAAACGCCCATATGTGCCATACTTACTGTCAGTACGCGGTGGTGCCGCCAAGCGGCGTGTTCAAGATCCCGGACAATGCCGACCTGCAAAAATACGCGCTGGTTGAACCGGCAAACTGCGTCATACGAGGGATGGACCTCTCGCCGATCAGTCATGGTCAGACGGTGCTTGTCACCGGCGTCGGCGGAATTGGGTCGATCCTGCTCGACATGGTTGTCCATTCCGGTGCGGCGAAGATCACGGCGGCCGACGTCGTCCCGCAAAAACTGGAAAACGCCCTTGCAATGGGCGCGCAGTATACCATAAACGCAAAAACTGAAGACCTGGTCGCAAGAGGGCTTGAGATCACAGGCGGCAAAGGGTTTGACCATATTTTCGAGGTTTCCGGCGTGCCTGCCGCCGCGCCGCCGTGCTTAGACCTAGTCGCCAGATGCGGAACGGTAACCTACTTCGCGGTCTTCCCGCCCAGTTATGAACTGCCGGTCAATCTGCATGACATGTTCATGAAAGAAGCGCGCATCCAAACTGTGTTTACAAATCCCGATATTATGCACAGGGTCATAAACCTTATGCCGCGTCTGCAAACCGATAAGGTTATCGGCAAGGTCTACGATCTCGCCGACGCGATGGAGGCGATCGATATGTTCCATAAATCCATCCACCCCAAAATTTTGCTTAAATGCAACTAAAGCGGTATATCATAACGCTATGAACAAAACACTTATTGCCATGAGCGGCGGCGTGGACAGCTCGGTGGCGGCATGGCTGCTGCTTGAGCAAGGGTACGACTGCGTCGGCGCGATGATGAAGCTTTACGACGGTGAGAGTGAGAGCGGGTGTTGCTCTCTGTCCGACGCCGAAGACGCACGCGCCGTCGCGGACCGGCTGGGTATACCGTTTTATGTGTTTAACTTCACAGATACATTCACCGAGCATGTGATCGACCGGTTTATAAACGCGTATCAAGGTGGCATGACGCCGAATCCGTGTATCGACTGTAACCGATACTTGAAGTTCGAGCGGTTTTTAAAGCGCGCCGAAGATCTCGGCCTAGACAGCATCGCGACAGGCCATTACGCGCGTGTGCAGACAGAGGGTGGACGGCATCTTTTGAAAAAAGGCGCGGATGAGTCGAAAGACCAAAGCTATGTGCTTTACGCGATGACACAGCGACAATTATCCGCCACGCTGTTCCCGCTGGGCGGCCTCACAAAATCGCAGGTACGCGAGATCGCGCTGGAGCAGGGGTTTTTAAACGCGAAAAAGCGCGACAGTCAGGACATCTGCTTCGCCCCGGATGGGGATTACGCAAAATTTATCGAAGAACATACCGGCGCGGAGTTTGAAACGGGGCTGTTCATAGATTTTGATGGCAACATCCTCGGGAAGCACCGCGGCATTGTCCACTACACCGTCGGGCAGCGTCGTGGCCTCGGCCTGTCGGCCGAAGCTCCGCTGTATGTGTGTGCGCTAAACCCGGAGGAAAACGCCGTCGTTGTCGGGACGGATGATCAGCTCTTTACACAAACGCTGCACGCGCGGGATATAAACCTGATCCCGGTCGATAAGCTCGACGCGCCTATGCGGGCCAGCGCGAAGATACGATACAAGCATCAAGAACAGCCGGCCACCGTGTGGCAGACGGGTGACGACACGCTACGGGTCGAGTTTGACGAGCCGCAGCGGGCGATCACAAAGGGACAGGCCGTCGTGCTTTACGACGGCGACGTCGTCATCGGCGGCGGGACTATAGTATAAAATGAGGAGAGTTTTATCATGCGCGAAGTGTTTGAACAGTTGATTAAAAGCATAAACGAGGGGAGCAGGGTTGCCCTTGTGTCGGAATACCGGGATTCAGAGATTCGGCGGTCATTGATATGTGAGGATGATGCGGAAAAATATAACGCGCTGGACAGAGGCGACAGCATAAGCCTAGCCGATAACGGCGGCATTCTCACACTGACGGAGCATTACTCGATTAAGCCGCGTCTGATAATTCTTGGTGGCGGGCATATTGCTCTGCCGCTTTGCCGGTTCGGCGCGAGCTTGGGGTTTAGCGTTACCGTGTTTGACGACAGACCGTCGTTCGCCAACGGCGCGAGGTTCCCGGAAGCGTCGGCAGTAATCTGCGACGCGTTTGAAAACGTGTCGGTGCGCCTAAGTGTGACGAGGAACGACTATGTCGTCGTCGTCACAAGAGGGCATAGGCACGACGGGCTGTGTTTGCAAAGCATACTCTCGGGTCAGTTCCCGCGATACTTGGGCATGATCGGCTCAAAACGCCGTGTGGCGATCGTCAAAAAGCAGATGCAAGAAGAGACCGGCGAGACGGAGAAGCTGGATCGCCTACACGCGCCGATCGGTCTGAAAATCGGCGCCGTGACGCCGGAGGAGATTGCCATCTCGATCTTAGCGGAGATTATTTGCGACCTGCGGCTCGGTACGACAAACGGCGCAGAGACCCCAGAGCCGTGGCGGTTTATCAGCCCTGATATGCTACTGCTCCGCGCTTTGGCGGAAAACCGCGACGAGCGGGCCGCGCTTGCGACCGTGGTAAGCACCGAGGGGTCAACGCCGTGTGAGGCGGGTGCGAAAATGCTGGTATTGCCACATGGACAGGCTGTCGGCAGCATAGGCGGCGGCTGTGCAGAGGCGGAGGTGACGCAAAAAGCCGCGGACATCATCCAAAACGGCGGGTTTTGCGTGACGGAGGTCGATTTGACAGATTCCGCCGAAGAGGACGGCATGGTCTGCGGCGGGACGATGAGGGTAATAATAGAAGCGGTTTAGTAGGGTAGTGCTTATATTTTAATTTAGAAAACAAAGATTAGGGAGGTAAAACAAATGAAATCCAAAATGACGTTTTTCATCTTGCTGAAATCACTATTGATCTTTGCCATTGTAACGGTTCTAGTTGTGACAGAGAATACACCAACCGCAAACTTCAACCACGCTTTCTACCTCTTGATTGCAGAGCAGATTCACCCGACCCTGACAGCGATAGCAACATGGATCGGCAGTCTAACGCACTGGTACTCCTATGCTCCAGTTATAGTGCTGTTACTGATTCTTCGACATACAAGGATGAAGGCCGGTTTGCCGATAGGGATCGTCTTAGGCGTTTCCGCAATTTTAGGGCCGCTCGTACTGAAAAACATATTTGCCATAGATCGGCCCACGATAAATCAACTGATAAACCCGGGCGGTTTTGGATACCCCAGCGGCCATTCCATGAACGCCGCCGTGTTCTTTACCGCATGTGCGATTGTGGTACTGCGATATTCTAAAAATAAAGCATTGAAAATTGGTTTCACTGCTTTGGCGGTTGTCTGCATACTCTTAGTCGGTCTTAGCCGCATCTACCTGGGCGTCCACACCGTAACGGATGTAATCGGAGGATACTCGGCGGGCATCGCTGTAATCTGCACAGGGCTTCTCATTGAGCGTCGTATATCCCGCAAAACTGCGGAAAGTTTGTAGAAGGTGATTTTATGACGATCAAAACTAAAACAAAATGGAACGCACGAAGAATCGTCAAAGTCACGCTGTTTTCGGCACTCATAATTATCGTCCTGATTCATGCCGTCCACGCACTTACGCTAGATCGAAGAGTTGAATATGTGGAAATAACCTTTTCCTCGCCTAATATACCCACAGAAATGGACGGTTACCGAATCGCTTTTGTGTCGGACATCCACCTTGAGTTTGATGGGCGTTTGCGTGGCATTGTGGATGAATTAAACGAAAGAAAGGTTGATTTGCTACTCCTCGGAGGGGATTTTACTTTTAGTAGCGACGATTTAGAAACAGCATTGGAATTGTTATCGCAGAT
>Ga0123355_10005317_pt1 | contig 18815 bp, 13 predicted proteins | sample TergutEmb28metaG_3_FD_89872 | JGI IMG/M metagenome (GOLD analysis project Ga0123355, IMG submission 89872) | Embiratermes neotenicus P1 segment gut microbial communities from Petit-Saut dam, French Guiana - Emb289 P1 | ecosystem: Host-associated > Arthropoda: Insects > Digestive system > Gut ... | reverse complement strand
TTATAGTGCTACACCGCAAATATTGCAAGTAAAAGGATTCTGATTGCTTCGTTAATATGGGCAACTGTCGTCGAATGACTCCAAAGCTCTATATAATCTCCTGCCACGACAGGATTACTAATGCGCAAGTAATTATAATAAAAGCAGAAATAAGTATCACACCCACACTGACTTTAGACGTCTTTACTCCTGAAGAAACTGGATGCGGCAACAAGCGCGACTTGCTCAATGCCGCTCTTATCGGTTTGTATAGAAGCATCGCAATAGCTGCATTGAGCGCCCCTTTAATCAAATTAAACGGTAGAAATCCCGGAATTAACATGGCCTCAATCACATGACGAGGATGCCCCAGGAGAATCGGGGTGATTGCGTAGTTCCAAAGTAGCATTACAATTGTGGTAACAATTACAGCAACGCTCAATCCTATAGCAGCCCCTTTAAGTGTATGCTTTTTCTTATATATGAAAGATGCTGTGCATGCAAATGAAGCAGAAGCTATGAAGTTCATCGGAATGCCAATAACGCCCATAACACTTGTTGTAAATCCTTCTGTGATCGCCACTACAGCCGCCATTAATAGTGGGGCAATTGGGCCATATAGAAACCCTGCTATGACGAGCACAACATCTTTAGGCTCATAACCCAAAAAAGAAACTGCCGGAACAATCGGTATTCGGATAAACGATGCCAAAACAAAAGCGATTGCACTGAGCATCCCCAGCACTGTTAACATCTTTACATCAAGTTTTCTGTTTGATTTCATATATTAGCCTCCAAAAAAATTCAACCGAAAAGCAAACGCCTTTCAGTTGAACAAAAACTCAGAACCTCGTGTGATACACGATAATTCCATCTTCTCTCATCCAGACTGTAACTGTCGGTATTGGAATTTCACCAATTCAACGATTTCTCGCTCGCGGACTCTGACCGCCGGTAGGGATTTTCACCCTGCCCCGAAGACGCAACTATTCAATTAGTGTGACCATGGTACACAAAATTACTTCTGATGTCAAGAACTTTTGTACGCAATTTTGTGAAATTTTAGCATAGCTTATGTTTCTCTGCTATGATAAAATTCTTAAAGAAACCGCGCTCCCCTATCTCCCATTTACGAGACAGAGGTGTTTGCGTGAAAATTGCAATAAGGAGAAAAACAATGTTAAAAACTGATAACACCTTAACACTTGTAATCGACTACCAAGAAAAAATGATGCCCTCTATTTCTGACAAAGAAGAACTATTGAGCAAGTCGGCAATTTTCATCGAAGGATGTCGCATTCTCGGAGTGCCTATCCTAACCACTGAGCAATATACCAAAGGACTCGGCGAAACGGTGCAGGAAATAAAAACTGCTCTTGGAAATTATCAACCCATTGAGAAGCTGACATTCAGCTGCTTTGGCTGTGCAGAGTTTAAGAACAGCTTTGAAAAAGCTAATAAAAAAATTGTTTTTATCACCGGTGTTGAGGCTCATATATGTGTTTTACAGACCGTACTTGATCTGTTGAAAAACAGCTACACGGTATACGTCATTGCCGATTGTATCGGTTCTCGTTCCGGGAAAGACCTCAGTTATGCCATCAGACGTATGGAACAAGCCGGGGCAATAATTACAACTGCTGAGTCCGCACTTTTCGAAATGATGGTCAGCGCCAGTCACCCTAAACGCAAGGATATCTCCAGCCTTGTAAAATAAAAATCACCAATAGCGCTATTGACAACCTCGACTTGATGTTATACACTACAGTTGAACACTTGCTCAACCAATAACTTATCAGAGGTGCTTAAAATGGCGAAAGAATTTATTTTACAGGGCTTGGGCTGTGCCAATTGTGCCGCCAAAATTGAAGCCGATATCAAGAAGATGGACGGCGTAATATCTGCATCACTGAACTTGGCCACATCAAAACTTTTGATTGAGCTCGCTGCCAACTACCCGGGAGAACTAAAAAAAGACATAAGGCGCATCGTGCATAGGTATGAAGCTGAGGTATCTGTTGTCGAAAAATTAAGTGGTGTAAATGTTTCAGAAGAAAAAACTAAACAGCAGCGAAAAGTCATATGGCTTCTTTTGGGTACACTAACCTTTGCTATAGGTATCGCTTTGCAGTGGCCTATTTACATAAATGGAAATATAGCATTTGCACTACTTGTGTTCAGTTATCTTCTGCTTGGCACTAAGGTCATTTTCAAAGCAATCAAGAATATCACCAAAGGCAAGGTTTTTGATGAGCATTTTTTAATGGCCATAGCTACCATTGGAGCATTCAGCATTGGTGAGTATAGTGGGGCTGTTGCCGTAATGTTGTTTTATCAAGTGGGCGAGTTTTTGCAAGAACTGGCTGTGCAAAAATCAAAAAAGAATATTGCTGATTTGATGGATATCAGACCAGATTATGCAAACTTGCTGATCGACGGGCAGACAAAAAAAGTATCTCCCGAAAATGTCAACATAGGCGATATTATTGTAGTTAAGCCCGGCGAAAAAATCCCTCTTGATGGTATCATAACCCACGGCGAATCCTTAATAGACACATCCGCACTGACAGGAGAATCTGTACCACGAAAAGCCACTATAGCTGATACCGTTTTATCGGGTTGCATGAACCAAAACGGAGTGCTCACCATTCAAACTACTCAAACATTTGGTGAATCCACCGCATCAAAAATTATTGACCTTATTGAAAATGCTGCAAGCAAAAAAGCAACAGTTGAAACATTCATCACAAAGTTTGCAAAATTTTATACCCCTGTTGTCGTTGCTCTTGCGGTATGCGTTGCCGTTTTGCCGCCGTTATTCTTCGGGGGCAATTGGAACGACTGGATCTATCGTAGTTTAGTACTGCTCATTATCTCATGCCCTTGTGCATTGGTTTTGTCTGTTCCGTTGGGATTCTTCGGCGGTATCGGCGCATCGTCAAAAAAAGGAATACTGGTTAAAGGTGGTAACTACCTAGAAGCGCTCGCCAATCTTGACATTGTCGTTTTTGACAAAACAGGCACTTTGACAAAAGGCGTGTTCAAAGTTACAGGGATGCAAGCCACCAATGCCTTTACCAACACCGAATTGCTTGAATATGCGGCTTATGCTGAGATGTTTTCAAGCCATCCGATTGCCCTTTCAATCCAGAATGCATACGACAAAGAGATTGATAAAAACGCTGTAACGCAGTATAACGAGATTGCTGGTCATGGCATAAGTGTTATAGTAAACAACAAAATAATCTTGGCTGGAAACGAAAAATTGATGGTCAGCAAAGCAATTGATTTTGTTGAAAATAAAGATTTTGGCACAAAGGTTTATGTTGCTATAGATGGTGTATACGCTGGCTGCATCGTTATTTCTGACGAAATTAAAGCAGACAGCCGTGAGTCTATCGCAATGCTCAAATCACTAGGGGTTAGGCAAACTGTAATGCTCACAGGTGATACGCCAAAAGTCGCTCATGCTGTAGCAAGCAAAATCGGCATTGATGAAGTACACGCAAGCTTGCTTCCACAAAATAAGGTTGAAAAAGTTGAATTGCTTGTAAAACAAAAGCAAATCAAAAAAACGCTTGCTTTTGTTGGAGATGGCATCAATGACGCTCCTGTTCTTGCTATGGCTGATGTGGGCATCGCCATGGGCGGTCTAGGTTCCGATGCGGCTATAGAATCCGCTGACGTAGTGCTCATGACTGATGAGCCGATGAAGCTGGTTGAAGCAATAAAAATTTCCCGCTTTACAAGGCGTATCGTTTGGCAGGGCATTATATTCTCGTTAGTTGTTCAAATGATTTTCCTTGCTTTGGGAGCAATGGGCATTGCTTCTATATGGGAAGCTATCTTTGCAGATGTTGGGGTTTCATTGTTGGCTGTCCTGAACACGATGAGGATACTTAAATCGAATGCTCGGCAACTTGTGTTGAATAATCAATAATTAGAATGCTAAATATAAAAATATGTGGTACAATACTCTGCGAAATAACTTTTGAGTAGGTAACATATGCTAAAGGATATAAGAAATTTGCTAAATGGCTCTGTATATGGCATGACGCTGGTCATTCCAGGGGTCAGTGCCACAATACTCGCAATTATTCTAGGTTTTTACGACGAGCTGATCTACACAATGAACCATGTTCGAGAGGATACCAAAAAGCACGCAAAATATCTGATTTTATTTGTAATAGGCATCGCAATAGGAGCCGTGGTGTTCAGCTCAATAATCACATATCTCATTACAAACTTCTCATTGCCAACCATGCTCTTCTTCGTAGGTCTGCTTGCAGGCATAACCCCGCTGACCTACACATATGCAAAAGGAAGCGCAAAAACGATAGCACCGCGTGAAATTATACTTGCAATCGCAGCAATGATTGCATTGTATGTCATGTCAATAGGCTTCACGGGGCCTGATATAGGCGCTAATGCTACAGAGGGGCAAATATATTGGCCAATGATTTTCTTCTTGTTTGTTGCGGGTATCATAAACGGCGCAACTTTAGTAATACCGGGGCTAAGCGGTGCATTTATATTGCTGATAATGGGTCTATACCCACTGATTGTCTCAACAGTTTCACTTATAGGCACTTTCTTAAGAGACCCCCGGAATCTCGAATTGCTGCTTGAAATCGCTGTGGTTTTGATCCCATTCGGGTTGGGTGCGCTTATCGGTGTAATCTTTATGGCCAGGCTGATGGAAAAACTCCTGCGAGATTTTCATAAATCTGTATATGCTGTCATCTTCGGGCTTGTTGTAGCGTCAATAATTACGCTCTTCCAAAACCCTATAGTATACCAAAGCGGCACAGCAGTTCCCTCAATTATAATCGGTATCATTCTGTGCATCACAGGTTTCTTTATCGCATTTTTCTTAGGCAAAAAAGCGAAATAACAAATTCAAATACGTAGCACAACAAAGCTGGCAGATGTCGATGAGATTCGACTCCCCGCCAGCTTAACTTCGTACCAGAAAATGGTTTTTTCCTAATCTACTCCCAAATCGGCACAGCTTCAAGGCCCAGCAGCCCCAGCTGCGCTACAATATCTGTAAACCCTTCGCCAGCCATAGAGCGAATGATGTGTGACTTGCCTACTACGACAAAAAAAGTGGTAGACTCTTCTGTTTCTGTCAAAAGGCGGGCAATCTCATTGGCATAGTAGATGGAACGCCCGTTCATAACCGTTTCACGCATATAGTCCAGCCAAAGGTCGTCTCCCGTTGCCTCTGGAGATAGATGAGCCGCCCACAATGCGGCACTAACTGCTGAGTCGTTGGTTTCATACAGGTTGACCATAAGCGTCAAATCAAATTCCGGATTATTCGCAATTCGGCTCAATATTACATCGGGCGCTTGCCACTGCATGGCACGAAAAACCATAACTTCAAAGGGCGGCTGATTTAAGATACGCGCTTGCTGCTCTACCGATTCCAATGCAAGAATGGGAACACCTCGTTCCACAGCACGAGCCATAATATAGCCATCAACGATGAGACTCCCTAACGAACTCCTAAGCATAGCATCCTCTACGAGCGTTTGCGCAAGTTCTAGTTCTATAGCCCTGAGAATCGTTAGGGGATTCATGGTGCTAATCTGCTCATAAGGCATTCCAATAGCCTCAGCCGCCGCCGTCAGGCTTTCATACACATCTGCCGGAAAAAACTCTGCCCAGGTTTGTCTGTTCGGCAACATGGTGTATTCCATTATCCGTTCTGCTTGCTCCATTGGGTCGATATTTCCGATTTCCGAAACAAACACGTCCGCTCTATTCATGGCATCTTCCACCACGTCCGCCAGGGGGAACCATCCCCCCCGGCCGCCAGGGATGCTTCCAAATAAGTAAACAACATTATCACCGTATTCAATGCGATGAATCGCGCCGTAGATGGCCACAGGTTCAGCTTCTTCTATTGGCTCAGGCGTTGGCGCAGCATCCTGTGTCGGCTCAGGTGCAGGTGCTTCCGCAGCATCCTGTGCCGGTTCAGACGGCTTGGATGTGGGCGGGGCTACAACTTCCTGTATCGGCTCTAGCGTTGGGGCTAAAGTCTGTACTACAGTGTAGGCCGCAATCCCCAAGATGATGACAGGGACTAATATGAGTGTAATTATTCTTTTCATGTTTTCCAATTCCTTTATTTGGTCGCCGATATTTTTAGAGGATATCGCAGCATTTGTGTTTTTTGCTGCATCCTAAATGATAGGTGCTCCGCAGCTGTCAACAAGCCTTCTCTCTGTTGCACCTTTATAAACTTTCTTTACATTTTATACTATTTCAAAACTGCAGGAATCCCACAAAAGATGCGCACAACCTCATCAGATGCACCTGCAAACTCAGCGAGCGCCCTTCCAACCGATTCTCTCCAAACCCTCATAATCGGATCTACCGGAACAACACCGCAAGATATATCGTTGCAAATAACAATTGTATTTTTGTTATTCTCTATAAACCTCTTCACAACAGCATCCGTGTCTTGCTCTGCTCTAACAAGTGCCAGAATCCACTTATCTATCTCATAAATAATGCGCTCATGCCCCGGTGCTGTACACTCATCCTCGCTGCATCGGAAAACATCAGCCTCACATAATCCAAACCGCTCAATAGCATAATCCAGCTTACCCTGATAAACTCCGCCGAATATTAGAACCATAATAATGAACATTCCTTTCGTTTAGCTGCCGGAGACAGCCGGTTTCGTTTGAATTATTTAAACCACTACCGCCACCATGACAATCATGAGACCAAAACTGTTGCCAGCGCAAAAAGTCCGCAAAGCTCAGCTATGACAAGTGCAAACCCCGCCAAATCACCTGAAATACCTTTGAATTTAAAACTCTTTAGGGCAATCAGCATAGCTAAGCCATACCCAAAGGCCACCGCACCTGCAACAATAAACCCTGCCCAATGCGCAATGAGTACTGCCTGCAAAAATAGAAACAAAATCAGCAAAATCGGCATAATAATCATATAAACCATCGCATTTGTGGGTCTGAAAACATTTGCATACCCCTCTTCTTTAAGCGGCCTAATGCACATCATTGACAGCGCAGAACAAATACGGGAAACTACCGGAATAACAATCAGAAAGCTTAACATGTGATCCATTCTTCTAGCAAGCGAATGGGGCAGTAATAATATCCGCTCGCCTGTAAACGTACTTATATTACCCTGCATTATCGAATCCAAGGCTGCAAATTGCATAATCAATAAAAACACAACCATAATCACAGCAAATGCACCGGTATTTGGGTCTTTGAGGATGCGCAACTTATCTTCAAGAGACCGGCGAGACAAAATCGCATCACTGGTATCCATAAAGCCATCCAGGTGAATCAGGCCTGTAAAAACAAAAGGAACGATAAGCAAAACACCTGGGCGAATTTGCCGTGGCACTAAAAAGGCAGTAGATGAATGGAACATAAGAAATTCTGCAACAATCCACCAGATTGCTCCAATCAAAAGTCCTACAACCGGAAACCACGGCATCATAAATTTCGTACCTCGATCATCCCAAATCCTGGGCATCGGAATGGTCGTAAACATACCAAAAGTCATTATCAAACCTTTAAACGCACTACTCATAATTGAAAATATCCTCACCCTTATGAACGGCCACACCTGCGTAAGCAACCTCAATAACAACATCACATAAACGCGCAACTGTGCGATCCAGTTTCGCAAGCGATTTACGGTACAGCTCAGTCAGCGGATCAAATATCTCGGCATCGCTGTAAATATAATCAGAAACAATAACGATATTATTGATCTCATTGAGCACACGCGCCAAACCCAAAGAAACCCTATCTGCAGCATTTTCGTCTACCCTGCCATCTCTGGAAAACATTTCCTCAGCAAGCAAAGCCGTAAGACTATCCAGCAGAAAGGAGCCGCAAATATCGCAACTATCCAAAATCTCTTCTATGCGCTCAGGTTGCTCAACAGTAGTAAATCCCCAGCCCGCACGCTCTTGCTTATGCCGAGCAATCCGCTCATCATCCTCAGCGTCAACAGATTTCATTGTTGCAACATAATAGAGAGGATGTGAAACACTCAAATCCCTCTCTGCGGCATCCTTAGCCAACCGCTGAGCATAAAATGATTTTCCGTTCTTACATCCACCCGAAATGAAAACCTTCATTCAAAATCTCTCCTATAGCATGAACCAAATGCGTTCAAATACTATCACAATACTCTTGCAGATTCAATACTTATCGTGAATCGCACGCAATCGCACGCAAAAAGAGCGTGACCACCATTTTGTGTAAGGTGGTCACGTGCTTAAGCTCATATATTAATTAAAGTCCCCAACTGGGAGGATTCTTTTTGCGCGCTTCAAGAATCGCCTTGTTCGCCATTTTATCGTCAGGATACATCACCTGCTCGATGGGTATAAACGGCACGGATTTCTCAAAATCAACACCATTTATATCCGGACGACCACACAAAAACATCCGCTCATAAGGCACAGGAAGCCTAAATATCTTCGCTGCATTACCACCCAAAATCAGATTAATCTCATCCTGACTATACCAATCTTTGAGTTTTGTAATCTCGTTAACCTGCCATCCCCACCAGTCAGTGTGATAATCAGGAACAGGACGAAAACGTTTCATGGCTGTACAGAAAGCTACAGGCATCTTTCCCTTTCTTCTTGTATCTACAGTTAAGTATTGCGGCACATGCCCATAGTCGCCACCCCAGAGCAGTTGTGTAGGACCAACATTGGGATCCTCCATAGCAAGCTGCATCATCTCGGCAGTCCATGTCCCAACCTCCAAATATACATTGGACTCCCCTCTTGTTGCATACATACCAGCGCAGTTGAGCGTTTTTCTAATTTTCCAATCATCATTTGCATATGCGCCTATCGAATGACCTCCATGATTGATAATAATCTTGACATCAGGATACTCTATAATAAAACGCGCCAAAAGTGTCCATGGATCAAATGCCCATGGTCCACCGCAGCAATCATGATATGAAATCGGTACATTATACTTTCTGGCGAGATCCATGAACACCTTGGTATCCTGATATCTTTCCTCCATAGTAAAATAAGTTTCCTTGGCATAATCGCGCGGCATATGCTCGCCAATCCCTACATACTTCCCCGTTTTGAGACAGGTTTCAATTTCATCAGCAGCACGCTCAAGTGTCCAAGGTTTCCCGCCGCGATGCGCTTCAAGCCGAGTATTCTGGTCAGAGCAGAATGCACGAAACTTGTCTGGATATTTTTCACATAATTTAAGCTGCGATTCATTTGTTGTGCCGACCATACTCGGATATAGTATCATCATATCGACACCATATGCTTCCATATCCCAAAGCGCCAACCCACTGTTGTCAACTACCTCAACTTCCCCTTCGCCTGGAGCCATAGGCAGGCCCGTCCAGTGCTCATCACCTTCCGGATTAGCTGAATCATACAATGTGGTAATATGTCCGTGCGTTTCCACTACGAATCTTCCCAATTTTGGCATAGTTTTTATTTCCTTTCATTTGTAACTGAGTATTAGAGTTTATTATTTTTTATTTTCAATTATTCCGTACTTTTTCTATTACAACGCTAAAAGTTACAGCGGTGCGCCATAGAAAAGGTGAGGCAGAATCGTGGTTATTTGCGGAACAAAAATCAGTATGATTGTCGCTGCAAACCGTGGAATCAACCAAGGGTAGGATGCTCTGAACAACGAGGATATAGGAACATCCGGATCGTAAGGCTGTATAAACCCTTTCTGAAAAAATATCGCAACGCCAACCGGAGGTGTAACCGCGCCAATACCCATAAGGAGAATGAGTATGTTACAAAACCACAGCGGAGAAAATCCCGCATAATCAACAACCAGTGGGAAAAACATCGGCAATGTGAGAAGCATCATAGAGTTCATCTCTGAAAACAGACCCAAAATGAGATATATCAGTATGATGACAACAACAACCGCCAATGGTTCAAGCCCAAGGTTTTCTACCCAACTGCCGAGCCGCATCGGAATTCTCGTCAGAACAAACATTCTTCCGAGTACATTTGCGCTGGAGAGCAAGAAGTAATACATGGCTGCAAGCCGCAGACCTTGATACAGCGCTTTTGTAAATTTTTTCCAGGTAAGCTGACGAGAAACCGCCGCAACAATGGTCATCCCAAATGCACCAACTGCCGCTGCCTCAGTCGGAGTGAAAAACCCAGTGAACATGCCACCTAGTGAGATAATAAATACAATAGCAATTTCAATGATCCCACCGCGCTTGGTCGCCTCCCAACGCTCTTTCCAAGAACATTTTCTGCTCACACTCGCCAGATCGGGTCGCACTTTTAATATCACCCATATAGTCAGCAGATTTAATATAAGTGCAAGCAGTGCAGGAAGAAATCCCGCCATAAACAAATGCGTAATCGATGTTTCAGTCATCATGCCGTAAAGCACTTTCGTTGTGCTGGGCGGAAGTAGCACTGCAATAATGCCACCATTGATAATGACCATCGCCGAAAATTCAGCTGCGTAACCTTCCTTGCGCATTTCAGGATATGCAACTGCTGTGAACGTTGCATTGGCAGCAAGAGCGCTTCCCGTTATTGCTCCTAACCCTACGTTTGCAGCCTGAACTGCATGAGCCAATCCACCTCTTTTATGCCCAAGATATGTCTTTATGCAACCAAATATCTTTTCGCCTATTCCTGAGAAACTTGCGACAAACCCCATAAGTCCAAACAGTGGGGCAACTGTTAATGTGTAGCTTGAAAAGGTATTAACAAACTCTGTAGCTATCATCGTTGAAGCAACAGCCGGGCCGCTTATCAGAACAAGCCCGACAGCACCGCCAAACAACATGGCAAACGGAATATTAAAACCCAGAAACATGATGATAAAAAATATCAACATGCCTATGACACCAGCAGCAACAAGATCCATAATGCCCTCCTTACTCCCTACTTAGTGGTCAATAGCTCTTCCGGCGATTTTGAAGAAATTAAGTCTTTCGCCGGTCTTTATTGACCTGAAATAGAGGATTGTTTTGACTATAAGTACAACAGTCATAACGATAATCCCTATTGCCAGGATAAGCGAAAAAATCCACCGAGGTATCCCAAGCTCTGAGGTAACTGTACCGAGCCCATACCGTCTCATCATATCTCTGAAGAACATCCATGAAAGCACGATGCATATAAGGCTATTGATCGTAAACACAATCGACATCATTACATTGTAGACTTTTGTCGGAAGTTTTTCTGTAAGAATTGTCAGTGACGGAAACCCGTCAGACCACTCCGTTTCGATAATTGAGAGGCATCCCGTCACAAGGGCAAAGTATTGAATCAACTCCGTTGAACCGTGAATCGGCGAATTAAAGAATCTGCGCAAAACGATATTCGCTATGGTAATCATCATATAGGATACAAGAAAAACACAGCCCACAGCAGAAAATCCACCGAAAGTTTTTGAACAAATTTTTATAAGGCGCTCTTGCAATGCCATCACTCCTCTCCTGAGCGGGTGTGTCAAAACGCAGACTAGCCATTGCCTCGTTTTTTCGTTTTGACACACTCCCTGCATTCAAAACACTAAATGTTATCTTCTTTCTAAAGGAATATATCCATAAATTTCAAGCAGTGGCGGGATAGCATGTCTTGATGGGTCATCAATGTATTCTTGCAAACGACCCTCTTGCGCAGCGTAAAATGGTGCAAGGAAACGGTCAACCGAATACCACTCCCTCCATTTTTCAGTTAACTCATCAATAAGCTCCACAGCGCGGCGAGCATCAGCAACACCTCTTGCCTCAAGTTCTTGAACATACTCTTCGCGAAGATGCCCCACGGCTTCAAACATCCTTTGATGTTCCTCAGGACTGATTACACTGAGTCTAAAATCACCTGATTGGATTACTTCCAGAGTCGGAACATGAAATTCTACCGTGCGAGGCAATACCGGCAATATATATTCCCAAAACGCTTGTCTGAACGCTTCTCTAATAAATTCTCTTTGAGTTCGAGGCAATCTTTCATAAAGGTCTCTGTTCATAACTATTGCCTGATAGTTTGCAACACCCATGTGGGTAAAAAACGCATGATCCAAGTATGTATAAGCTCCTGTCAGAACATTTGCACTGACTGTCCAAACGATACCGTCAATAAGACCTGTTCTTGCCGCTTCATAAACATCGGCTGTAGGAATGCTCAGAGGAACAGCACCTAAAGCAGAAATTTTTGGATGCAATGCAGGAGTGCCACTGATTTGCCTTCCCGCCAAATCTTCAAGCCTATTTATTTCATGGCCTGTATTAAATGCATTTCCTGAAGCTGCCTGTACACTCAAAATGACAACGTCATTAAATTCGGCCGGTTGTAGAATGTTTACCCATTCGTTGAATGCCGCCGAGCCTGCCGCCGCCGTGCCTACATTGGTTGATGGAAAAGCCCAAAGTGATGTTAGAGGCAAAAGTTCCGGAACTGTGCCTAAATCTACAAATCCGATATCAGCAACGCCTGAGATTATCCCTTCCCACGTATCGCCTTGAGTAAGCAGCGTGCCTGAGTGGAACAACGTAAAATCGAAATATCCTGGCATCATTTCCTGTGCTCTGCGCAGTTGGTTCGTCCAATTCATGTTCATCGATGGATTGTCCGCAGCCAAAAACGTTGCATAGTTGAGGTCAAGCACAACCCAATCTGAGGTATCAACATTGTTAATGTCGTACCCATGATGAGGCCTATCTCCCACAACTTCACCGCCATCTGTTGATGCAGCATTTTCGGAAGCACTTCCACCTCCGTTCCCGCAGGCCGTCACCAACATCGTAGTCATCAACATAAGCACGGCAAGAGTCAAACAAACTATCCTTCTTTTCTTCATTTTCTTTCCTCCTAAATTTATATAATAAATAAAATTAATCGTTTTATGAGTTCGAATTATGTCCCAAGCTTCTTCTGCAATCTGGTTTGCTCGCTTTCTAATTCTTGTATGCCTCAGGCCACAAGTAGTAGATGTAAACAAATCATTGTATTTTTAATGACACAACTATATATAGCATACATAAAACTAATCAATTCTAATATGAGAATCTATTCCAACATGGAATACTTCCAACTAATCGTTTCTGTGTAAAAAACAACTGGCAGAGCTGTAATCCCAGCTCTGCCAACGTTTTCTATATATGTCTATATCGAATCAATTAATAAATTCATATTATGATTTAACATTTAAAATCCATTCATATGATTGCATCAGTTGAAGATGAGTGCGAAATCAAATAATCAAGCAAATCTTTTGTATATCCATATAGCTGTTTCTCACGTTTCCATGCAAACACATAGTCGAATGTCGGACTATCAACTATCTCAAGAACCCGACAGGCCTCCGGCAACATTGCAGGCTTTATCAAGTCAAGACCCATATATAAATAATTACTCTTTATCGTGTAGTTAATGGCTACCTCAGGTCGGTTGGTAACTAAAATGATATCCGGTTCAAAACCTGCATGCTCACAAGATGTCACACACAGTTCCCATAACATTGAGTTTTGCTCCGGAACAATTAATTTCTGTCCAATCAAATCCGTCAATTTTATCTGCCCCTTGCCAGCCAGCTCATTGCATGAAGACAAAAAAACCTGGAAACGCTGAGTACTAAACCTCCTAATCTTGTAAGTGTCTGGTTTGAGTTTAAGCGAAGAGCAAAATGCCAAATCGCACTCACCGGCCTGCAATGAGAGAATGACTGCGTCTTCCTCCATGATGCTCAGTGGAAGCTCGACCTCAGGTTTTTCACGAATATATTTATTTATAGCCGTTAGAATACCAAGATTCCCCATTGTAGGTACACCTGCAATTTTTATAGTTCTGGACTCTATTACACGTTGCTCTTCTTTAATTGCTTTTATTAGTGAATCAGCTATTTCGTGGTTTTTTATTATCTCACCAAATACGCCTGCAAGCCTCAGGCCTGCGTGCGTTAAGGAGGTCTTTCTTCCCCGTCTATCAAACAGCCTCAGCTCCAGCTCTTTTTCCAGTGCCAATATATTTTTGGATACGGCGGATTGCGAGATGTACAGGTTTTCGCTCGCCTCAGAGAAGCTCCCTGTGTTAACAACTTCCCAAAAGCATTTTAGTTGAGTCACATTCATGCGCAGTAAAACCTTTTCATGAAGATTTGTTAAAATTTGCTCAAATACTATCATAATACCCTTGTAGATTCAATACTTATCTGGCTTATTAGCAAACCGGACTCGCAGCTTACATAATGTAAAGTGGCAAGTCCGGTTTCATTTTATATTATCTTGTCTATCTTCTTACTGCTTATGCTACGGCATCATCGCCGTCTTCGTCTTCGTCTTCATCATCTTCTTCGTCTTCTTCTGCTTCATCATCATCATCTTCTTGATCCTGACCATGCTCATCGCTGCCTTCTTCCGGCATCAGAACATCCTCCGGGCGTGCATCAGGGCGCTCAAGGAGCGTCCAGTCACGTCCCTGTGTAATCAGCTCTATCCAGATTTGGTGAATACCATCCTCGTGCATAATGTAATAGTACGAGTTGGTCGCAGCTTGAATGTACAGATAGTACCATGCATTCGGGTTGGCATTATCAATCCATACATTCATGCCCGGAAGCAAATCGTCTGCGCTGTATGGCAGTCTGCCAAATGCACGGCTTATAATCGCTGCGGCTTCCGCTCTGGTTATCGTATCATTTGGTCTGAACGCTCCACCAAGACCATCATCCCCGATTACCCAGCCATTGTGCGCCGCTGCATTGATATAGCCCTGTGCCCAATGTTCAGCAATGTCATTAAACTGAACCGGCCACATACTTTGAGATACGCCCATATATCTGACAATTGTCGCTGCAAGTTCTGCTCTGGTTATACCACGATCCGGCATGAATGTGCCGTCCGGCATACCTACAAATACACCTGCGTTCACTGTCGTGGATATTGCATTGTTATGCCAGTTGGTCGGCATTACATCTGTAAACGGATTGCTTTGCAACCAGTAGCTGGTACGACTCTGATCCGGCATCAGTCTGAATATCATTGTAGCAATTTGCGCTCTGGTCACTTCTGCTCTTGGACGTACTGTGCCATCTTCAAAACCAATCATGAACGCATAATTCACACCGTCCCACTCGGCAAGCGGAACTTCCGGCTCAACGATTTCGACTCTGCGCGGACTCCAGTCACCACCGCCACCGCCACTAGGCGGAGGTGGAGGCGGCGCTGAAACTTGCTGCAATGTAAGTGTAACAAGTGCAATACCGTCTATGTAGTCGTCGCTTGCAATAGTAGCTGAATCATCGTAAAACCCTACTGCAACAGCCGTCACCTCACCCTGAGAAGCCTCAGAACCAAAACGTGTCCAAACTTGACCCTGTCTGCTCATCTGATCCGCATTAAAAGTAACATCAATATCGTCACGATTAACCGGCCCACCGACAACACTCGTCACCAGCAGATAAGCATATGCACCGTATGGGTCATCTGTCAAATGGAAGTTAACTTCGGTTTCATCATTCTCATACACAGTATGCGGACTGGAAGCCTCAATTTTATATCCAACCATTCTGACGATTACCGCATAATCACCCTCCGGCAGGTCATCGAATCTGTAATTACCGTCTGCATCTGTCAGCGTACGCCAGGATGTGCCATCGGCAGCAACTACAACTACCGTCGCTCCGGCAACAGGGCCGACATAAGTGGACTCAACAGAAACAGGGGCAATCGCAGGTGCAAACTCATGTGCAGCTACTTCATATGTATATTCGTACTCGTATTCATACGCATGTTCATACTCATACTCATATGTATATTCATAGGTGTATTCGTAGGTATACTCATAAGTGTATTCATATGCATACTCATACACGTAAGTGTATTCGTAGGTGTAGGTGTATTCATATTCATAACCGTAGCTATCTACACCTGTAGCTATTCCCGTAGCTGTGCCGGTGCCGGTGCGCGGCTCTGTACGCATCTCGGTGCGCATCTCGGTGCGCATTTCTGTGCGTAACTCCGTACGTAGCTCTGTACGCATTTCTGTGCGCGGCTCAGTGCGCATTTCTGTACGCAACTCGGTGCGTATTTCTGTATGCAGCTCCGTAGGCAATTCCATGTGCAGCTCTACACTATGGTCTGTTGTATCAATAAAGTCTGCTGTGACACGACCGAAGATATCACCTAAGCCGCCTGAGCGCCATCTTGCATACAATGTATGGTTTGTGGTTGCTGTCACAATGCTTTCTGCGGTTATTTCAACACCGTCTACTGCCTCTGTAAACCAACCTCTAAATACATAGCCGTCTCTGGTCGGTGCATTTACTTGCCCTAAAGCTGCTGCATAGGTGCCGCCATGTGCTACATTTGTTGCTGTTTGAGTCGCAGGTGTTCCACCCATAGCATCAAAGGTAACCGTCAATGAACCTACAGATGTGAGGTCAAGTGTAATGAGAGAAATGTTGTCTGAGCCATAATTAATTAATGCGCTAACACTTTCAAACCCAACAGCACTGGCTTCTACCATTCCGGCGAGTGGAGCCAGTGTTTGTATCGTCCAAACATTGGCATGATTAACGTAATCGTCAATCGGTTGTTCATCGATCGTTATGGCAAAGCTCGGTGCAGCTATGGCTTCCGGTGGCGCCACGGTAATGATCAGTGTATACAGCGCATCATCTGATCGTGCAAGCTCAATGTTTGCTTCATATTGTGCTTGATCGGCAATAGCGACCGGAGTATTGGGATAGTGCCCAACCCAGAAGTTTTCGCCAGCGGTGGCAAATACAGCCGTATAGGTGCCCATCGGTACGATTATGCTGTAACGTCCATCTGCTCCGGTAATGGCTTCATGTATATTGTTATGAGCATCTATCACGCGCACAGTTGCATTAGGAATCGGTGTTTGGGTCGATAGAACCATTTCGTAAACCAATCCGTGAATGCGTCCGTGATTCGGCGGTATTTCACTGGGTTCCAGTGTAACATTCAGGGTGCGACGATTATTCACATACGAACCAACAGGAACTACTGCGGTCAAAAAGTCGGTGGCTGTCACTGTTACATTGCCGGTGAGTGCTGCTATGGTTTCTGCTACCCACATGTTTCCGCTTCTCGTCCAGTCCGTTGTTAAAACTGACGGATGCACTACACTTACTGTCGCAAGCGCAGCTTCCGGACCAACGATGACTGTAAGCTCGTAAGGTTGCGGTTCCCCACCGCCGAGACGTGTCAGAACTACGTCTGCAATATGCTGGCCTTGGTCTACTACTGTGACAGTATTTGCTGTCGAGTAGTTACCACGGAAACCGTCGGCACTGGCTCTTACATTATACTGACCAATCGGCACGATAATACTGTAGAACCCACCAGCACCTGTTACTACGGTTTGGCTACTTCCATCCGGGAAAGCAATGAGTATTGCCGCTCCGCCAATGCCTAGCCCTGTATCTAATGCAGTTACCTGTCCGTGGATACGTCCGTAACCCGGTGGAATTATGATTGATTCCAACGTAACATTCAGTGTGCGGCGGTTATTCATATACTGGCCAACCGGAACTACTTCTGTTGCAAAATTCGTAGCACTTACTGTTACATTGCCGGCGAGTGCTGCTGCGGTTTCTGCTACCCACATGTTTCCGCTTCTAGCCCAGTTCTCTGCTAAAACTGATGGATGCGTCACATCTGCTGTCGCAAGCGCAGCTTCTGGGCCAACGATAACCATAAGTTCATACGGTTGCGGTGCGCCATCAAGATATGTGAGCACTACATCTGCTGCATGTTGACCTTGGTCTGCTACTGCAATTGGATTCGCTGTTGAGTAGTTGCCACGGAAACCATCAGCATTTGCTCTTACATTATACTGACCAACAGGAACATTGATGCTATAGAATCCATCAGCACCCGTTACTACCGTTTGGCTCGTTCCATTCGGGAAGCCAACGGTTACGGTCGCTCCGGAAATACCCAGACCGGTATTTGATGCCGTTACTTGTCCGTGGATGCGGCCATGATTCGGCGGGATTGTTATTGATTCCAATGTAACATTAAGCGTGCGTTGATTATTTACATACGAGCCAACAGGAACTACTGCTGTTGCAAAATTTGTAGCACTTACTGTTACATTGCCGGTGAGTGTTGCTGTGGTTTCTGCTACCCACATGTTTCCGCTTCTCGCCCAGTTCGCTGCTAAAACTGATGGGTGCGTCACATTTGCTGTCGCAAGTGCAGCTTCCGGACCAACAATAACTGTAAGTTCAAACGGCTGCGGTGCACCATCAAGATATGTGAGCACTACATCTGCTGCATGTTGACCTTGGTCTATCACTGCGATTGGATTCGCTGTCGAGAAGTTACCACGGAAACCATCGGCATTTGCTCTTACATTATACTGACCAACAGGAACATTGATGCTATAGAAGCCATCAGCATCAGTAAATACTGTTTGGCTGCTTCCATTCGGGAAGCCAACGGTTACGGTCGCTCCGGAAATACCCAGACCGGTATTCGAGGCCGTTACTTGTCCGTGGATACGGCCATGATTCGGCGGGATTGTAACGGATTGCAACGTAACATTCAAGGTACGTTGGTTATTTACATACGAGCCAACCGGAACTGTTGAGGTTGTAAAGTCAGTGGCAGCTACAGTTACATTACCGGTCAGTGCTGCTACGGTTTCTGCTACCCACATGTTTCCGCTTCTAGCCCAGTTCGCTGCTAAGACAGATGGATGTGTCACGCTCGCAGTGGCCAAGGCTTCTGTTGGACCAACGATAACCATAAGCTCATATGGTTGCGGTGCGCCATCAAGATATGTGAGCACTACATTTGCTGCATGTTGCCCTTGGTCT
>Ga0123355_10005316_pt1 | contig 18816 bp, 20 predicted proteins | sample TergutEmb28metaG_3_FD_89872 | JGI IMG/M metagenome (GOLD analysis project Ga0123355, IMG submission 89872) | Embiratermes neotenicus P1 segment gut microbial communities from Petit-Saut dam, French Guiana - Emb289 P1 | ecosystem: Host-associated > Arthropoda: Insects > Digestive system > Gut ... | reverse complement strand
TCACGCATGGATAGACCATAAAGATCAATGAGGTTGATACGGCCCGCCAAACTCTCCGTCATGTTAGACATCATTTCATACCGCTGCGAGCCAGACAGCAAAAAAGCACCTTTTGCCCCTGTCTTGTCGATATAGATTTTGACGTATGGGAACAGGGTCGGCGCATATTGAATCTCATCCACAAAGACGGGCGGCTCAAATTGATGGAAAAATTCCTCCGGCTGTTCTAAGGCCAGGCGGAGCAGTCTGCTGTCATCTAGTGTTAGTTCCTTGTGGCTAGTAAACAGAGTTTTTAATACCGTGGACTTCCCTACCTGCCGTGCGCCCGTTACACAGAGCGCCCCTTTTTCATCTATTGCTGACTTCAGCACACCTTCAATGTGTCGTTTGATATACATAAGCGACCCTCCTTCGGCTAATGTACAGCTACAGCTATATTATAGCCAAGTTTCAAAGTCTTGTCAATTGTCCCGCACATTTTGAGATATAAAGAAACGCCATAATTGTTTCCTGTCATGCTGTTTGCGCACTTTTCCTATGCTGTTATTTGGGTGAATCTTCTAGCGACCTCCCACAGCATAATCATACGCTTGCAGTGCCAACTGACCGATTGCCTGTCTTGCCGCCGTGGTGTTTCTTACACCATCTGAAAACACAACGATTGCAAACACGCCACCCTCTGTAAATACCAGCCCCATATCATTTTCAACGTCCGGCAATTCCCCGGTCTTGCTTGCCACGACTGTCCCGGACGGAAGGAACAAATGAATCTTGGTGCGTATCTCCTGACCTTCCATAATTTCAAGCATCTCACTGTATGGAAAGACCATGCGATTATCATATAGCCGTCTCAAAAATTCCATAGCATCTCTTGTGGATGTATAGTTATCGAACCCTTGGTTTCGAGCATCCATATCCAACATTCTTCTCTGTAACACCGTATCTGAAAAGCCTTGCTCCAAGATAAACTGATTGATATTTTCCATGCCAAAGCGATCAATCAATATGTTTGTAGCAGTATTGTCACTTCGTTGGACCATCAATTCAATTAGTCTGCGGACAGTATGCCCGCCTATCATGTCGCTCTCTGCCAGCTCCCCGCGCTCAATAAGCAAATAAGCGTACTGCATAATGAAGATTTTGATTACGCTTGCTGCTGGCATAGCAGACGACTCATCGCTAGAATACCATACTCCATCTGAGAAATAGTAGATGCTATAATGCACATATTCTGCATGCAAAAACATCTCTGCCTCTACCTCCCCAAATGGATCTATCCTTGGTGTCTCTATAACCTCCAACGATTCCGTAGGTACTTGTTCAGGTGTTGGTATGGGTGTAGGTTCTGGCGAATCTACTTGGGGTGTGGGTGTAAGTGTAGACGGCACCTGCTCTTCAGACGAAAAGACTTGAAATGCGATGAACAATGCAATCGCAAGAAAAACAATTACAGCAAACAATTTCCATAAGCAACCGCCACGCGTTTTCGGCAATTCATGCTTTCCACGCTTAGTGACTCTAGGCATATCGCTATCCTATCTGCTCTGCAATATTTGCTAAAAGTTCAGACACAATTGGAACCGCCCTTGTTTGTCCTAAGTCATCTGTTAATATCACGACAGCATACTGTGCGGAAGACGCAACGATCACAGAAAAAACATTATATGAATCACCGATTCCCAGTCCTCTATGTGCATGGATGGTAACGCCACTAGGTAGGGAAACGCCGTCCCGAGTCAGATCGACATTCATCCGCCAATAGCTACCACCGTCATATATTTCCGCTAAAATTTGGGCTGCCTCTCTTGCTGTGGTGAAGTTTTCGCGTCCTTGCCCACTCGCCGCGGTATCGCCAAAATTGCGCGCAAATGTTGTTCCTGTGAAGCCTAAATTTCTCAATAGTCCATTGACCTCAGCAAACCCGCCCAAACGATCAATCAGAGTGTTTGCGGAAGTATTATCCATTGTTGTCATCATCGCCTCTGCCGTTTGCCGAAGAGTGCTATCGTTTGCAATCGCCATGCTGTATAAGGGAGCATAAAAACCCGCAGCTACAAATATCGAGTCACCGTTTGCAGTTATATGTATCTCTCGTGTATTTAAGTTGAGGACGGCGACAGAAACATTCTCAAGATTTGTTCTGTTCGAGATGATATTATTTAATAATGTGATGTCAAAACTATCATAGTTAGTAATCTCCATAACAGCCTCTACATCTTCGCCTGTGGCTCCCGGTTCCGGTGTGGGTGCCGTAGGCTGCGCTGGTGCAGGAGTTGCCACAATTCCAACCTCAGATGCCGGTACCTCATCTTCGTTTTGCAAAAACAGTGCCCAAACAGCACCCGCAGATATAATTAGAACTAAGAGAACACAAATCCCGATAAGCATCCCGCCCTTTTTCTTCTTTGGTGGCTGATTATTTGGCGGCGAATAAGGTCTATGTATCGGATTGTGGCCCTGATTTTGAATCGGCGGTTGAAAAGGAACCTGAACTGGGTTTTGAGTTTGGTTTAAGGTTGGATTCTGCGATGGCATCTGAGCTGGCTTTTGCGCACCAACGTTCGCACCGCATTTTCCGCAAAATGTAGCGCTTTCAAGATGTTCCTTGCCGCACTTTCCACAGAACATAGCTGACACATCCTTTCTAAACATCGTCTGCTTAAAGACACACCGTGATATATGTATTCAAAATTCATTTTCATTTTGCTTTATGAATGCTTTTGGACTGAAACTGTCCCAGAAAAGTGCCTATGTGTAATACGTTGGCTTTCTACAAGAAGTGCAGTATACACTTTTGCCAACCTCTCCAATTCGACCACCACAATAATAGCACTTAAAGTGAGTGGATTCTTTTTTGCATGTCTCACAAATACAATGGTCTGAGAACATTATAGAAGATGTAGAAATTTTGCCACCGCAATAATTGCATTCTTAAGTTGGGAGCCTTTTCCACATGCTTTACACGCTCCATTCCACTTACTCCTTTTGCCGCCACAGTACATGCACAGATATTCCGCGTGCCATCTTTCTGCTTGTTGTTTCAATGTTACATTTTTGCTTTCTAGGGGATGAGCGCTTGATGGTAAGCTGGATTTCAGAACAGGCTTTTTTGTCGAGAGTTGAATTGGATTCTGCATTGGTGCCTGCTCTGGTTTTTGCACATCAATTTTCACGCCACATTTTCTGCAAAATACATCACTGTCAAGATGCTTGCCCCCACACTTCCCACAGAACATAGCTGACACACCCTCTCATACTTTACATCTCCACAGAACTCAGTATCTTGAATATGTTGCGCCCATTTGTTGCAACCTCCCGATCCTGTCATGCACATTTGGGTGCGTTTCGTACAAGGCTTTCAAAAGGCCGTTTCTAGGCACACTTGCACATGTAGTATCCAAAACAAAAGCCAATTCATCCCCGAAGCCAATATCAAAAGCATATTTATCTGCCACAAATTCATTTTCTCTCATTGACCACATCAAAAAGATTCTACAAAATTTCGCCCAAGCCCAAACTGCAAAAACGGCAAGCGCACCGAAAATACCTAGCAGGCACCCCGTCGCAAGTGATCTGTTGAGTATAGCCACAAGCGCACTAATTCCGGCAACGATCCACGCTATTATTTTCAAAAACAATATGAATCCTACTATAAAGATGTTCCCGCCGCCAATAAGCAATTGGATGTCAGTGTGCTCATTCGCTAAGTGACCCATCTCATGGGCAACCAAGCCCATCAGCGCAGAGTCGGATAATTCAAAGATGCCGTCAGTGACACATATTGTCCGGCGACCAATCGCAAAAGCATTTGGTGCGGGATCATGTATAAGCCAGAGGTTAATCTTTTTAGGCAAGCTGGGTGTTTTCTGCTGTGCTCTTTCGTGGACGACATCCAGTATCGGCATGATTCGCAACTGCATATCTGTCCGCGCAATAGGGCGCGCACCGGCCATTGCACACAAGAGATATTCGCCTATCGGTGACAAGGAGACGAGGACTGCTGCCCCCCAGATTATCCATATCGTTATCATTGTATCTGGTGGAGTGCCGGAAAATACTAGCCAAATCAACGACACATTGAGGATGAAGAATATCCATGTGCCGATATTGGATGGCTTGAACATATTTTTTGCAACGTTAAATGCATACATCAACTCAGTCCTTTGGGCTTTGGCAACTTATTTTTCAAGGATGTTTTTCTTTGCTTCATTCGCTTTATCTGCAAGAATAGTCTCGTATTCTTCTTTAAACTCTTGAAACTTATTTCGCAACTCAGGAGGAAGCTCTTTTTTGAAAATAATTTTGCCATCTCTTAATCGAATGTAGGGAGCCAACTCTAGGGGAATCATAATGCGCATAATGTTATCTCCTTCTTAATGCTGAATATCTTCTTTGATACTCCGCAACAATGTTGCGGCTTAACGTACTTGGATTGTCTGAGGTTGTCACATCCGCAACAGCTTCAGCAAAGCATTCGGACCCATCCTCATCAGCATACTCACTAATATTAGAGCACACATCTTCCCGCGTCAAGTTCATCTGGTTGAGAACTGTATCACGTATATCGTTGGTTGTTGTGTTTTGCATCCAGCACTGAGATAACCTGCGTGACCTGAGGTGCCGCAACCCACTCACTGAATCACCTATATTCCAATGAAGCCGGTTCGCATCTAATTGAAGATGCATGGCATGTGCTAACTCATGATTGATGATACCTGCTACTCCGCTCCCAGCCCATTGTCCGCTATCTGCACAATCTTGAATATGTGCGTCGAGGTCGGGGCTAGAAAACCACTGCGGATTGATGTTCATATATGTATTAAGTGTTCCGTTCGATAGGCTATACCCGGTTGATGCAGGAGTTGAATTTCTCATATTATTCGATACGCTTAACGATGACATGCAACCGAAAGACTCAGGAAAATGAGCGACCATAGATTCAAACGCATCCGCAATTTGCGCTTGCACAGACAAAGGAATTCCAGATAAGTTAACTGAGCTAACGCCAGCAGCATTGAGCCTGCTAATAATTTCTGCTTGAGATTGAGGGGAGGCAACACCGTTGTCTTGCGCTGTCTCTCCACCAACTGCGGTTTGGAGAATTTGACTTAATTCGCGCTCTCCATTTGAATTTGCGGCAAAATTTACACTCTCATACTCCTGAATATGAACATTGAGTAACTCTAGCTTCTGCACACAGTTTTGAAGTTCCCCCGAAACCTTGCTGATAGCTGTCGAGCACTCTTCGACAATCGTTCCTAAGTGTTGATACTTAGAGTCTGACCACGACACCCCCAAAGATTGATATTTCCTTGAGAGTCCTCGCCTTGTTCGGTCAAGCTGTGAAATGCTTTCAGAGCAGTTACGGATAAGTTGTTGGATCAAAGCACTGTCAACGGACACATTACTCATCGCTGCCACCCCCAAATAAACCAGATACAAAGCGCTCCAATTCTGTGGGAGACGGCATGGTATACGGTTTTAACTGGAAAGTGCTTTTTATGCCATCCGTGAAGTAAACGATATTGTCTTTCAGGTTGGACACTGAAACGCCATCTATCAAATAATCCGCGTCGTTATTGCTCAATGAAAAGATAATGCGTTCAGGGAACTTAGGGAGGAGCGGCCCGCCGCCGCCATATTGCATCGTTTCTTTTATTACCTGACATTCCGCACTACTAACAATAAATGAAATACCAAAGCCGGAGCCATCGTCAATCAGTTTCAGTATTTTTGCTGAAACGCTTTCAGGACTTTGCCCCATGTCTTCAATAAAACCAAACCCTGTGGGGTCATCTGCCGCATTTGAGGGAGCGGCATCAGCGTATTCACTTTCGTCAATGTATTCATCGGCCAGCATTTTGCGAACAATATCGAGGAACTGCAAACTCTTAATGAATACGAAAATCGGTTGGTCTGAATTTTGCTTTTTACGCTCGGAGTAGATAGCGTATATCTCATTAATGAACTTTATGATTTGTCCCCGGTTAGTGGCAAGCCGGAAGCGGTCTCCAAACTTTTCAAAAATCGTATAGATGTCATCCGATGCGCTGTCGCCAAGCAAATACTCACCATCCATGCAGTAAACTCTGCTGTTGGTGTTCATCAAAGCCGATAGCATATAGCTGTTTGTAATATTCTCCGACATGCGATCATTAGCGCCGCAAATGAGAAGATTGTGTTTTCTACGGCGATCGACCTTGATCGCTAACGGTGGAGCAACTTTTATCAAGCTGCCGAGGTATATAACTGGAGGAGTAGCCTCTGATAAGCTAATCTGATTTTGACTATAGAAGTCGAGCAAAGAAGTAGTACGACCGCCTTCGAATATTTGCGTGTTTGCAGGCAACTCTTGAAATTGCTCAGAGATTTGTTCCAAACACGCTCTTTGCGTTTCAGGATCGCAGTAAACAACACGCAGACCGACTAGCTCTGCTTCTGTATAATCAAGGCTCATAACGCCTGTACCTTGCGGTCCCGCCATCAAATCAATTGCACGGGCATCATTGTTATTGCTATCTCCAAACATAAACAACGCATCGCTATCGCATTTTAAGCCTATTCGTATGCGCATCTGATCAACCGTTCCGCGTGAGAGCGTCAGATCCGGCAGCACTTTCGTAGTTTGAGAAGCCATAAGTAGGTGAATGCCAAAAGAGCGCCCTTCCGTTACGATCCGATGGGCTAATTCGGCACAATTCATTGCAACTTTCCGATTCGTTTTATCATTGAAAAGTATCTGGTATTCGTCCATTATCACAAGTATCCTCGGCATTGGATCGCCAGTCTTTTCAACGTAATCTGATATTTTTGTTGTCCCTGAATTTTTTAGTTTTTCACTGCGCCTTGTCATCTCATCTACAAGTTCCACGAGGATGCTTTCACCGAATTCCTGCATAGCGTCTAATGCGATCAATTGCACATGGGGCAACTTCAATGTCTCATATATTTTGAATTCCGTTCCGCTCTTAAAGTCCATCAGATAAAGGTGGAGTTGATCCGGGTCGAAATGAAGCATACTGCTCATGATAAGCGTATGTAGTAATGTTGACTTGCCACCGCCTGTGGCACCAGCAACCAAGCAATGATGAGATGAACCCTCACCAAAAACAAGATTGATAATAGCGTCTCCATCCCCTATACCGAATGGAATAGAGAGGTTTTTAGATGAATTATCTGAAAACAATTCAGACGCAAGGATGTCTCTGAATGCCAGTCCTTGCTTTTTCAAACGCTCATGAATAGCTGTATATTCGTCAATATAACGATCTGTTTCAATGCCGGTCATTGGTGGCTTGATTTTTATCGGAAGGTTATAAGGTAACAGCATATATGCTCCGTCTCTGTATTCCACAGTAGCACAGAACTTCACTATATCCTCTAGCTTTTCATCAATACTTTCGTATCGTGAATATTGAATGTTTGGATTGTGGCAAATGACAGTATAGATTCCGCATTTACTGCCATTTTTCAAAATGTTAAGCAATAGATCAACGCTCCTACTATCAAATCCTTTTGGAAAGTCATAAATAAAGAGCAATGTTATTGCTTCAGCACGTTTTGGTGTGTTGATATTATATTCTAAAATGTTTGCGTATTTATTGCCAAGTTTGTCCTGTATGAATTCATCTATGCTTCGATTTATTTTTTCAAGTTTTCTTGTCATCTCGTCCTGTGCCGTGTAAATCTGCTGGTCAAATAATTCAGGTACACGCTTTTTGAAATCTAAAAATGGGATAACACTATTCCCGCGAAGTTCCCCATCAAATATACAAAGGTTTACCTTTGAAATAGGAAGTGCCGATAAAAAACTCCATGCAACGTGATGTGTAAAGGCCAATATCTCTTTGTTGCTTGCTTCTGGGCAATGTAAGAAAAGGTTGAATAAGTTGCTCAAATCACAAGTCAATGGCAACTCAGCAATACTCATATTTATGACTCCGCCAGCTTTTTGGGCAAAAGTCTTTTGTATATTTTCGTAGCCAAAGCTCTCAGAAAAAATGTCCATTGGGTACGCAACGGTTCCAAGCATGACGGTATCAGAGAATGCTGTCTCACCATTTGGAACCTGATTCCACGATTCTTCATGGTGCCGCATCATAGTGATAATGAAATTGACGTGACCCTCTAACTCTGTTGGGTCGCTTATATCCATTAACTTTTTTATGATGGACGGGAATGCCAAGCCTTTGTTTTTTATGCCTTCGAAGATAAGCAAATACTTGTTAAAAAAGTTTCCGAGTTCTTGCTTCTGCGGCAAAGCAATGTATGCCACATTCAAGCCAGATAAAAACAATTCCGAACCCTCTTGTTGGACAATCGTACACAGTTCATCAATGAGGCCAACCGTCTCGGTGATGCTACTGTATCCTGTTATGCCATCAATTGTATCGTTGTAAATCATGACATAGATGCCACATTTGAAGCCATTACGCAAAACATTCCGTAATGCGGCAAGGCCCTGTTCATCAAAACCTTTTGGAAAATCGTATATAAACAATAATTGCATGGGCACAAAATAATTTGGTGTTTCCTTCTCGTAGTCAAATATTGTTTCATATTGGCTACCAATGCGGTTTTGAAGGGTTTGGTCTATGTATTCATTCAGACTATCGAGCTTTTCCAAAATCTCATCTCTTGACACAAAAATCTTTTCATCGAACAGTTCAGGCAATTTCTTTTTGAGATCAAAGAAAGGTGCAATGCTGTTTCCGCGGCTTTCGGGATCAATAACACTGTATGTCAGTTGAGTAATTGGGACTTCAGAAAGAAACTCCAACATAGCTGATTGCATAAACTGCAAAATAGCTTCATTCCCTGAGCCATCATTTTTTATCATCCAGTTCATAATTTGTGTTTTCAAAAAAACAAGAGGGAATCGAAGAATTTGATTTTCAGCCAAAATGGGCGCACATTTTTCTAGGATCAAAGTCGTTAAAATAGGCGATTGAACATAAAGACCCAAAGGGTAGTCGATAAAGCCCAAGACAAAATACTCATTATGTCGGTTTGTATTCACCTTACATAGAGCATTGAGATATTGTTCCGTTGTGTCCGCTAATTGAGCCACGACCGTGTCCGGGAGAATTTCGTCAAGTTGTTCGCATATGAGTTCCGCAAGCATTTCGGTGTCTAGCTCATGCCGCTTAACTAATTGCTGTGCGGCAATGTTGTTTCTATCACTAAGTTGTTGTTGCCCTTGCGAAAAATCAGCATCTAACGTGGCAATAGACTCTTGCGTTAATTCAGGGAGCGTCTGACTAATTTCGTTTATCAAAGTTTCTACAGTGTTTTTGAGAACAATAAGTTCTTCATAATCTTGTTTGCGCTTAGATGAAAACATATAGTTCAGCCCGTTAATAATAGCGGGTAGTATGTCTTGTGAATATTTTCTTGTCAAGCTCTGATATTGATCGCGTATCGACTTTAAGGACTCGAAAAAATCCTTGTCTCCACTGTGTCTCTCGCTTTGCACACTGGCCAGTTCTTCTTCTTTTTTCTTCTTTGTTTTCACATAATATTTATCCGCGGCGGTCAGTGTAGAATCTAATTTAAGAATCTCCTGGTGAATTTCTTTGGCTTCACTTAATACGGTTTGTGCCCTTGCATTCAGAGCACCTTTGTTCCTATTGAAGTCGAAATTTAATTTCCTCATGGCTGCATCATGGCTATTAGCTAACTGTGATTTATCCGTATTGAAATTAGCCCATGTTCGCTGAATGGTTGCATCGGCATTGTCTACGAAAAGATTCAATCTTTGAATTATTTTCAATACTATTCCATAGTCTACCATCTTAGCTGACCGCCTTTCTTCATATTATGCATCGCTGGCTTGCTTTTCATATTTGCATTTATCTACGCATGTTGTCCCATTGAAGCAAACCTGCAAAGAAGTAGTAACTTGTAAAGGATAACTGAATATTTCTACCATTTCTCCACCAATTTCAGGATTACTCGTATTGCAAATGATGGTATATTGCTGCAAATTACTCAAAAGCCTCGGTATATAGTTTCCATCATTATGATTTAGAATATCTAATATGAGTTTCACTCCGACACATGTGATGAAGTTAATATCGACTGAAATACCTGGCTCAAACTTTACGCCTTCGATATGCTCTTGATTTGAGTAAATGTGGTGATTGGCTTGCGCTCTCGCAGAAACATCGCCTCCATCTCCCAACGCACATTCATAGCAAGGCATACTTCTATTCGGAAGATGATAAAAGATTTCACCTGCATAAGCGCGTTCCCAAAACCCAATAGATAAGAAAGCAGCGCCGTAGTAGATACTGATTCGATTCGTATAAACATCAGCAATGCGGTTGTCGGCACACCCGACAAAAATCGTATCCCCAGCCACGCAAAAGTCATCTAGCGTAGCCTTCGGCAAATTTTGAACGATTCCTTCAAATGTGATAACTTCTGCTCGTGGATTGATATTTTGGATTTTACGTGCAAGCGCATTGACCTTTAGATCACCGACATCTTCTACTCCGCACTGGTGTCTACAAATGTTGTGATATTCTACGATGTCTGCATCACAAAGCAAAAAATGCTTGACCCCGGCTCTGGCAAGCTCAAGGGCAACTAGGCTTCCGACAGAACCACACCCTAGAATAATGACCTTTTTCTGCGACATGACATCAGATTCAAGAATGCCTTTATTGCGAGAAAAAATATTTTGGTACAAGCTGTATTGTTCGCATCTTATTTTTTTCCCATAACTATAGAAATCTACCCCCTCATCGGTGATAACACCGCACAGCTTATTCCTACTCGGCTGGCTACCTTTTGGGAGAACTCTCCCCAACATATCGCCCGTGCGCTCAATCTCTTTAGGAAATACATTAAAAATGCCTGTATCTTTATAATACTTTCCATAAAGGTAGCATTCCATCTTTGATGCAACTTGCTCTTCAGATATGAAAACAGATTTTTCAATTACCTTTTTTAATAAATCCATAGCCATTTACTCCTCTTGTTTATTGATACCCAAAGTTTTTAACACCTCTTTTTTGAAAGAAGCGCGTCTGCTCTCACCTTCATTTTCGACCGGAGAATCTTCCAACAATTCTGCAAATAACCCTTCTCTATACAAAAAAACCTCACCATCATATGAAAATAAAACTTGTTTTGATGCTGAGAGATAGCCGAAGCTGATTTTTGCTGTTCCATCTTTCTGTGAAAGGACAATTTTGTTTTTCTCTTTATCCTGTTCGATCGTCAGCGCAATTCCTTTTTCTTCCGATAAGTAAGATATATCATCCAATATTGATTCAGTGAGATAGTTCAGGATTTCCATTTCAGCATGGGCTACCTCTCCATCTGTTTCGTCCTCATTCATATTAAACTCGTCAACAAAATGGGGCTTAATTATGTCCATCAATTTTTTTAAGCTAGTTTTAGATTTTGCCGATCCTTTCTTTCTTTCTTCAAAACCATTGATCTGATTTTGAAGCTCCGTTACACTTTTTGGTATCTTTATATGCTCCGGGATTAGAGAATCTCCAATCTCATAAGAAATATGTCGATATTGCAAAGGGTTGGTCACATGGTACGCTGTCATCCTAAAATTCGGGTCTATGTTAATTAAAACTGAAATAGCCCCATAGTCACTCATTTGGGCGTATTTAAGATTGGTACCATTATCTGTCGATGAGAAGCAATCAAAAGAGCCAGGATGTCTATGCCATAAACCGACTAACGTCAGTTCGTGGTTGTATAGCCGTGCAACTTTATTAATCAAGTGTTGAGTGTATTTTTGGTCATACTCAAAATAAGTGACTTGAAATATGGATCTCGGGCCAGGATCAATCGCTTCTACAACATAAAAAGTTTCATCTTCGAAACATCCCAAAAAAATGCCACCTGTTTCAGTTGCTATTTTCTCTGAGGTTTCTGCTAATACAGCCAAGTATGCCTTGTCTGAAAAAATTAATTTCATGCCAAACTCCTTGCTCCAGAATTATTCACCTTCTATTTAAGTTCGCAATGGACTTCCACACTTCGCACAAAACTTATCGTCTTGGGAATTTACATGTCCACAGGAGCAAACCACATTTGTTCCGGAACTGGTTACCTGTCGGACTTCTTCATCAATCTTCTTTATGAGAGCTTGTTGTTCAGCAATCCCATCAAGACGTTTGCCGATTTCTGTGATGAAGTTAGCCATGTCTATATCTGCAACCGTCTCTCTACTACTAGCGCATTTTTCGTACATTTTCATACCTAAGAGTTCGGCTAACTGTTTGCGCTCGCTTTCCAGATTGCTAATTACGGTTTTAATTCGAGCCTTTTCTACCATGGCTTTAGAATTTGCTCCAACGGTTGCAACGCCTTTGTTTAGCCCATCAACAACTTTATCAAAGATGCCTGCCATCTCAAATTACCCACTTTCAAATTAAGTTCTTACTACTGGAAATCAGGCTGCTGTTTCTGTGTACCACAACCTGCACAAAACGCCGCCCCATCCCTCAGCGGTATGCCGCATTGGGCGCACAAATCAGGTGCTTGTGGATTGTGGCTCGAAAATTGATCCGTGCTGTCTTGCCATTCTTGAGACGTTCTGACTACTTCTGCGCTACAAGCTGCACAAAATGCTGCGTCTATCTTCATCTGCACACCGCAGCTGGAGCAAGTGTCTGGCACCTGCGGATTATGAGTTGGAAATCGCTCTACCTCATCCTGCTTTTCTTGAGATTTGCTGATTACTTGTGTGCCACAGGAAGTGCAGAATGCCGCACCTTCTTTCATTTGCACTCCACATTTTGAGCAAGGGTTTGATGCTTGCTGATACTTATTGTCTGTCCAAGCGTTGTTCTGCTGATTGTTCGTAATGTGGGCGGCACCTGGCGTCTGATAAGCACCGCGCGAAGAAGCCACACCTATTCTGCGTCGTTGCACCGTACAGCCAATGATCCCTAGTATGATTGTACCAATCAGGACTGGGGCAAAGCGATTCGCACCAATCCAAAGAAACTCAACGAATACATTCGCTACACTACGCCCCTCTGCTATCCCGTATGCACCCAGCGACACTAAAAAGGCACCTGAAAATGCCGTTATAAATATAAAAGCGTAGTTTTGCAGTTTATAACTGACTACCCCGACAATACTCGCGAATATAACAGCCACGACAAGCAGTAGCGAAAACTCGCCGAAGTCCGCTACGGCCAGAAGCAAGAAGAACGTAATCACAGCCGATGATAAAAAGGCATTGAACGCGATTGCGAATCGGTCGAAGCGGGCGGAGATGATGCAAGAAACAATTGCACAAACAACAACGATGATGAGCATTTCTTCGTCAAAACGAAAACCAAGAAGGAGCAGTATCATTACGAAAGAACAGATCGCCCCCCAAAACAAACCCATTAGACCGGCGCAGAATTTCCTTATGTATAGTCCGCCAAAGCAGATAATTAAGCCTACTATTATGAAAATGAAGTTCATAAAGATACTGTTCACACATCGTGCCCCCTTCAATTTTCTGGCATACCAAAAAATAATGGCATGTCTAGGCTGTGTCGAAAACAAGGCTTCTACATAGCCTAATAAGCGTGAAGCTTAACAATGCACATCAGGCTGTGTGAAGATAATACTTTTACACAGCCTGATATGCGGGGAGTTTTACGTCTTTCTCGGCAACTGTGGCTACGGGCTGTTGAATGATCGACAATGTTAATACACACCTTCTAAAGCCACGTCATCGCCAACCTCTCCGTTGAGCCACATTTCACATAGGATAATCCATTTACAAGCCCAACTCAATGCGGAAGCCGCCGAAGTAGAATGCGTTTGGCCGGCTTTGAAATATTTCGGATCAGCAGTGCAAATGAAATATTCTTCATTGCGCCCAAAGTTGCTACGATAAATGTGCGGCAACCCTAGTCCTAAGCCTCTATTGGGGTCAATAGGAAGCTGTTGTGCAATGTCTTTTAAGCGTGGATTCAGAGGCAATATCTGTACTGACCCACCATACTCGTCTTGTCCTGCACGGGGATGTTCATTTTTGTAAATTAGCATTAAATCCCATACCATGCCGCCTTCTCCTGTTGGCTGAACTTTGCCACGCCAATACAGTCGGCCAGAACCATCTTGAAGTTGATTGATTGTGAACGAAGGGAAAAATTTCTTCATCGCAGCAACTTCCGCTTGGTATAGGTCAGGGTCACTTTGATACCAGTAAAACATTAAAATTCCTCCATAGCGAGCTTCCCATCAGGAACCTGTATTCCTGGCTGACCGCTTTCTTGAGTCTCCTCTGAAAACTGCACATTGCCTGTTGGCCCCACATTTACAGGGTCGCCATTTCTGAGTGCTTCTGCCAAAGCTGCCCTTCTTGCGGCTACAGCATCAGCGTTTGCGTTATTGGTGCTCATAATTGTACCTCCTAAAATTGATATAAAAGTAGTTTTATGCTGCGAAGCTTCTAATAATTTCACCACGTTCGTTGATAGAGATAACGCTATCCCTCAAATTCGCAACCGCTTGATCTTCGCCTACATTTCTAACCGCTTGAGCAAAGGAGTTATTGTAAAGTGCGCTGTCTTGTCCCATGAGAGTTTCCAAATCTACGCCTTTGTTTCTGCTCATTGTCAAGGTATATTCCATGTAGTCGCGCATTTGTTGCAGGCTTTGAGTGTCTTCGCTGATGAAGTTAGACGTTCTGGTCAAATACATAATGTATTGTACAATTTTTGCGCCTGTCCTAAATGGGGCAACAAGCGTCACACCAATAAAGGCTCCAACGAATCCAGCACCGCTTCTTCCATTTGGATCGTTCCACCAAGCAGAAAAAGTGGCTTTCACGGCTACCCAGAAAGAGCCGAACCATGCCGCTCCAAAAATCATACCAATCGGGCCTGCTGACGAGAGAAGTATTATGCCCAAAATTACTCCTATCGCCGTTGCGACAAGCGAAACTGTTATCTTCGTTTTGTCAGCCTTCAACTTTTCCACATTTTCAGAAACTAAATTAGAACAGCAGTCATAGCATAAAGCGGCGCCAGCATAATCTCCGCTAACAACTTGGTATGAGTCACAACAATCCCTACATATGTACTTCCCGCACTTTGCACAGGCTCCCGCCGCTGGATCACTTGAATGATGATAACATGACGGGCCACTATGCCGTGGTGCAGGTGGAGCAGAAGGTGGGGTAAATGTCGGGGTGGGCGGAGTGAATACTGGCATTGGGGGAGCCTTTTCTCGCTCCATTTCTTGTGCATTGTTGACGCGTGTACCGCAAGAGGTACAAAACGCATCTTCGTTAGATGCTTGTGTCCCACACTTTGTGCAAAAAGCCATGATGAAATCCTCCTGTATTAATTGAACTTAACACTGCTATATCCTTGCAGTGCTTGTTCTAGTTTATTTAGCTTTGGGATAGCTGCTTTTAAGGTTTCGAGTGGTTGTACTGTTGCCTTTGAAGCCTTTTGCATCACCGACGTGTATTGTTGGCTTTGTGTGTCGCTCCAGTCACCAGTTGGCCGACCGACCTGAGAGATTTGTCCGCTGATGTCTGTTATTTCCTTTATTGCCCTTTGAATATCGCTACGCATAGCGGCGATTGCCTCTGTAGAAGCCTTAATAGCCATTTTACGAATCCTCCCTGTCTGCTTTATTAGATTAGAAGTTAGTTTCTTCGTAGTCTGCAACGTGAGACATTAAGCCTTGTAGCGTTGCAATACAGTCATTCAACTGCTCAACTGGTTGTCCCAATGCACTGCGACACTCAGCAATGATGCCACCGAGCTGAGCATACTTACTGTCTTTCCAACCTGACCCTGCCGCATCATATTTTTGCTGGAGATTCTGCGAGGCTTTGCTTAATGATTGAATAGACTGTTGGCAGAGTTTTGATGCTTTTCCTAATGCTTCATTTGTTACCGCTGCGTTTGCCACAACGTTCCCCCCCTTTTACTTTTTCGTATTTATTCATAGGTTCACGCCTAAATACTCATCAATATAAGCGATGCACCTATCAATATTTCCAATATTTCTTATCATACTTTCTGATGTTGATGTCTCAAAAGATTTTGAAATCGCCTCCAGTGTTTGAAACTCTGAAGCTACTGAGTTGAATGTTGATTTTAATCGCTCATGCTTACTTCGTGTTTTGTTCAATTTTTGCATTTTCTCATCGCGCTCTGATTCGCAACGCATTTTTTCAATTCTTAGATTTGAAATTTCATTTTCTAATTCAGAGATTCTCTTCCTTGACTCTGCTATTTCGCATTGTAGATCATCTCGCTGTCGTTCCGCTCCTCTCAGTTGAGAGGTAATGTTAGAAATTTGCGAAAGGATTTGTTCTCTCTGATCAGAATCTTCCGTCCTAGAAAGCTGTGACTGCAACACTCGTAGCTGTTCATTCAAAGAAATTATTTGTTGTTCTGTTACTTGCAGATTCCTCTCAAGCGAAGGTAGCAAGTTTTGCAATTTTCTCTTTTCGTTGCCTTTACTTGCTATCTGTTCCTCTGACTGTCGAATGCTACTATTTAGCCTATCCACTTCTGACTCAAGGGAATTAATCTGTCCCTCAACTTTTTTGACTGTGTTGTCGCAAGAAGAAATGCTCTCAGAGGCATAAGATGACATTCGATCAGCAAGACCAGCATTTGCGTTTTGAAACACCTGCAGTGATGATTTGATTCTTAACAATACCTCACTTGAAACGTCAGCGTTTGCCATCTTAACTCTCCCTTAGTATTCTTCGCTTGCAATTTTTTCAAATTTGTCGAGAGTCTCGCAAGCCCGGTCACCTGAAACAATCACCTGCTTTGATGAGGAAGCAACATTGCGAATTAACTCAGAGAGAGCTTTGTACTTCCCATCATTCCACGTTGCGCCCGACTGCTTAATTCCGCTGTTTAAAGCCTTGACGGATTGTTGGAACGATTCAATTTCTCGCCGAATTTTTGTAGTGGACATACAGTTGAACACCTTCTTTCGATAAAACTAAATATTAAAGGCTTTATTCACGTCATCAGCAAGAATCCCCATTACAGCCATTAGTTGGCTTATCTGTTTATCCTTTGAGAGGAATAGAGCAATTGCCGAAAATGTGCTCCACTGCATATCTCGCTTCTCGTTTTCAATCGCACTTATCGTTTGTCTTGAAAAGCCAAGTTTGTCCGCCAACTCATCCTGTGACAAATTTGCCTTTGACCTAAGTGTTGGTAAATTTAAAGCCATTAGCCTACATAGTTCCTGTCTACGTTCATTATTTAAATTATCAGCCATATTTTCCTCCCGCTTCTTTTGATTCCCTTGTTTCTCTAACGTTGCTGATATTGTTTAAACAGAATCCTCCTCTCTTTCGCCAAGTATCATCCTTGACGAAAAACAATTCATTGCTCATCTGACCATTATTTTACATATTGTTTTCCAAAGTGTCAACATCATAAACACGAAAAATCTCTATTTTCGCAGAAGATGTGCGAATTTTGCTGTGACCATAGGCTTGACGGCATGATATTTTTCCCATATTTTTTGATCTTCGTTCTGTGAATAAGGCGAGCCACTTAGCGAGCCGAAATGAACACGGTTTTTGTATCCACACTAAAGCCCATCATCAACTATTTAGTTGTTGTTTGGCACAGGCGCTCGACACTATTCAGATACGTCGGAGAAGGTTCAGCGAAATAGGTGCGGAGTGTCAAATTTTGAACGTATGTATTAAACCGAAATTGCGCTTGAGCATACGAGTTGCAAGCAACTCGCGGGTCTCTCGAAGCGTAGCGGAGAGAGGTGAGACGGCGGTCAGTCGTCTCACAGGCGTCGGCTTTGCCGACCACCTCCGCAACGCGGTGGTGCCGCCCGCCCCTTATGCTCTTTTGAATGAAAGTTGCATTAAAAAATGAAATTCACACTTAAACGGCTACAACCGTTGCATAGCAACGCTTTCGATTTTTCTGAGAGCGTTTGTTTTATTTTTCTGAATAAATCCACCTTTTCTCAAAATAGGGCTGAAAGCCTGTCATATCAATGGGCTATTTTAGAAAAATAAGCCACTTACGTGGCTTACATCAGAAAAATCAAATTCATTTTTCTAAATAATTCCATAAATGCAGCTGTAAGCTCACGTGGCACCAAAATTATATAGTCTATCTTGATCCCCGCACTCATTTATCGGGGCGCAATGTGGCAACCATTAGTGCGCGAATAACAGCCCTTTCCACTCAAAAAAAGACCCCTACCATCTCATGGATTTGAGATAGTAGGGGTCACAAAGTCAGTATATTTTATATATTCTCCGCATAAACTATTTGCGTACACTATTGACGTTGTGTACGCATTATGTTATGATGGGGGTACAAAGGATGGTGATTGATATGTTGGCACTAAACGCAACTCAAGTACGCACGGAATGGAGTTCCGTTATGGATACCGTGGTCCGCGAGAAACCGCAATTCATAAAAAGAACCCGCGATTATATGCTGCTATCTAATATGGACACACTGGAAAGCCTTCTCGCCGCATATTCGTTTCATGCGGCAGTTTTTGTCGAAGAAAACGGCTCTGTTACCATAACCTTGGACGAAATTGATTTAGCAGAAAACGATGTGGACGAACATAGTGCAAAACAAAAGCTCGCCGCTGCAATTCTCGATTATGCTACTGATTATTATAACGATTTCGCATACTGGGCAAGAGGAAATAGAAAGGAACACCTCCCCTATGTGTTCAAGGCTCTGATCCTAGATGACGTTGAACACATAGGGGGTCTGATCGAATGCCGTCATGGAAAGAACTAAAGCGATTTTGTGAGAAAGATGGCTGGGAGTTGTACAAGAGCACAGACCATGATTTTTA
>Ga0123355_10005315_pt1 | contig 18819 bp, 17 predicted proteins | sample TergutEmb28metaG_3_FD_89872 | JGI IMG/M metagenome (GOLD analysis project Ga0123355, IMG submission 89872) | Embiratermes neotenicus P1 segment gut microbial communities from Petit-Saut dam, French Guiana - Emb289 P1 | ecosystem: Host-associated > Arthropoda: Insects > Digestive system > Gut ... | reverse complement strand
GATGAAAGTATCCGATGATGGGACATAAGCTTCTGGTTGGTAATAATCGTAATAGCTGACAAAATATTCAACTGCATTATTCGGGAAAAATTCTTTTAACTCGCCGTAAAGTTGACCTGCGAGTGTTTTGTTGTGGGCAAGTACTAATGTTGGTTTCTGAACTTCTTGGATTACATTGGCGATTGTAAAAGTCTTACCTGTTCCCGTTGCTCCAAGTAAAACTTGCTCTTTAACGTCATTGTTTAAATTATTAACTAAATCTTTAATCGCCTTTGGTTGATCACCGGAAGGCGTGTATGTTGATACGACTTGAAATAAATTCTCTTGCATGCTTTAAACTCCTTTATTCAACATATTCAGCCTCATTTTTCTTCATTAAGTATCTGCTCTAAAACTTGAAGCGTGTTTTCGAAGGAGATATTTGCTGCGTAATTAAATTTTTTCTGATATTTTTGCCACATATTTCTTAGTTCAGTGCTTTGCGTAATACTTTTTATGATGGCTGATTTATCACTGATTTTATCATGACTTCCACGATGTTTAGATGTTTCTTCTAAAGCTTGCAATGCTAATGATTTATCATACTTTTGAGTCTTTGATAAGACATAGACATCGTAGTAGTCCCTTGGTCTTGTACTAAAAACACCTCGACTTAAAATGGTTTCAATTTTTTCTGCTAAAATCGTTTCAATATTATATCCAAGTAGTTGTATTCGCGCATCATCATCAAATAATCCCCCAAATTCATATTCAATTGGCTCAGGTGTAATGATATCACCAGTTGAGATATCAATGGATAATGGGGTGTTAATCGTGTCAAATTTTGCGTTAATTCGTGCACAACGACCGCCAAAAATATCATCCTTTCGGATAGGCGCAAGAGATACAAATTTAAACACGACATTGTCATCTAAGTGAATATTTATAATTTCTTCGAGTGCTTGTTTAATATTTTCATCTGTTAATTGTAGTTGTTGTAATGTTGCGTCTAAATCCATCGTTGATCTTGTATTAATTCCAACAAGGTTTGCAATTAAGACACCACCTTTAATAATAAACTTTTCACGATATTCAGATCTGGATAAACGCTCCAAAAAACGTTCAAACATGAAGTTTTGTAGAATGACCTGCGCCGGCAAGCCGCTTTGTTTTGCGTAGTTGTTAATCTGCGCTTTTAAGCGCATTGCTTCTTTGCTCACAATAATACCTCCAAATATTTTCTTAAATCATGATTAACTTTAAATAATTGGCCATATTCAGCTAGTAGATTCAAATCTTTCTGTGGATAAGCTGCATAGTTTTTGATTGCACTAATCACTGTTTCGACATCTAGCCTGTGTCTACTTCTAAGTAGATCGCATATGGTTCGCTCTATGTTATAACAACGAACTTTATTCCCAAATGTTGTTTCAAGTTCTACCAAGCCGATCTCATGTAATTCTGGTTTGATAAAGTATTTCACACATTGATCTTCCATGCTTTTCGGAACTGAAGTATTGCTAGGGAACGTAACCGAATGGATAAATGGTGTTCTTTCGGATAATCCATTTAAAAATAAAGCAGTATCATGAGAAAGTATTATTTTTTTTGACCTTAATGTCAATAAGTACAAATCGTCGATCAGCGCATCTGAAAGGATATAAATCCCTTGACTGACACGCTCTAACTCGCCACTTTCAACATAGCGAGATAGGGTTGTTCGAGAAAATCCTAACGCTTCTGCTTGTGAGACCGTTATTATATTATTATGATCTTTTATGAGCGCAATAAGCTGTTCTTTTGTCTTCATGATAACACCTCTGTAACGTTTATATGGATATGATATAACATATCCATATAAATGTAAACTATACGGGTGAAATTTTTTTTCTACTCATACACCCAATACAGGGTGATTTTATTTAAATTTTCTTTCTCGCGGATAAAATATTGGACGCTTTCAAGTTCATACCAAGTCGCTAGATTTCTGGCAGCTTGGGGTGCTAATTCTTCTAAGATAATCGGTCGCATAGCCTGAAAAAGTTCTGGTGTGGCAAATTGAAATGCTATCCAATCTTCCCCATTCTGAATGCTGGTATTCATTGCTTCTAGAACTTGGTCTGGGTCGTGAGTTTCGTAAAACATGTCGTTTAACATAAAGAAATTGTGCTGTAAAGAAGTAACAGGTGGCATCATGATCCCCTCATCCAGCGTGTGGGTGCGAAATAGCTTTTCTTCGTTTACAAGTAAATAGTCATAAATGATATCTAATCGATTAGCTAACCCACTTCCTTCTTGAAAAACTGGACTGCCCCAAGTCACATCTAGATAGTAATACGCATCATACACCCTCACAAGATTCCAAGCATGAGCAATAGGTTCCTCAGAACTTCCAGGCACATAAGCAGTTCCAACCACATAGGTAGAAAAAATACCAAGTCGTTCTAGTAATAACTGTGCCGCCCTTGCAAATCCAGCGCATACTGATTCTCGATTAATAAACACACTATAAATATTTTGATTGTCACTAGCCTCTAGATTGTACGTCGTCGTCAAAATAATGTATTCATACACTGCCCGCACCATTTCATATTCAGAGAGTTCTGGATCAATATTGGCGACAAACGCTTCTACGACTTCCTCTATTTCTGCTTGCATCGCCTCTTTTTCCGCACCTGTATGTCCATATTCAGGTTCAAATACTGTATAGATCCTTCCTTCAAATACGGTGGTCACTCCGGCACCCGTAACCCAAAAAAATTCAGGATGATCAAACAACACTAGCCGATAAATATCATGAACCTCACGAGCATCATCAGTGTCTATTTGGATTTCTTCGTCACTACGAGCCACACCATCTCTTAATTCTCGATAAATAGCTTGTTGTCGTTCATCAAGTTGATTATAAAAAAACTTCTCTGGCGCTTCCTCAGATCTTTCTTCTACTTCTGAAGTTTCTACCTCTGCGATAACCTCTTCTGGAGTATCTTCCTCTTGTTCGACCATTTCCAATACAGGTCGTCTCTCTGAAGATGGCTCATTTATTTCGCTACCCTCATCCCGCACCATACTCAGCCATATCCATATACTTCCTATAATAATCAGTACAAGAAGTATGATTCTTTTAAATGATGACATATTAATTTCCTCCGGTCTACTTCGTCTAAATACTATTCTGCGACAAACTACTGATTAATAATTACAATTATACTACAAATCGACAGAAAAAGCACCTTTTGTAAAGGCACTCCACTATTATTTTTGTTGTAGCCCTTAAATTTCAACCTCAAAATTTACTTGGCTTAGTAAAGTATAGGCAATTTTCCATTAATTTCCATCAAAGTCTCTGAAGTAACAATTGTATATTTTTAGTATATCAAAAAAAAATCAAGCGCGGAAGCTAACTAATTTTACCTATAGAAAATGTTGAATTTTTTCGGATTTTGTTGTATAATAATATCGATCTCAAGTGTGAAATGGACAGTAAAAGTGTGGTCGAAAAAAAGAATGATGTATAGTGAATTTAAAAAGACTGCAAGAGACAACTTACTCTGCCTTAATAATCCGTGATGAATGCGGCTCGATAACGATTGAATGAGTAGACTGTTGATAAATTGGTTCGTCAGATAACAAGTCTATAAAATTACCGTGATACTCACTTGCCAAATTAATGCATTCTTGTTTATTACCAATATTAACCGCTACATAAATCCGCTCATTACCATGTCTTCGCTCATACACAAACGGTTTATGGTATTCCAGATAAACTTGTCGATAGCTACCTTGTTTTAATGCTATTTGTTCCTTTCGTATATCTGCCAGTTTTCGTATATAACTTTCAAGCCAAGGTATATTTTTTGAGGGGCTCTCAATATTGATGTATGGGCGAAGGGGTTGGTCGGAATTGTTTTCTTTCTTGCCATGTATGCCCCACTCACTTCCGTAATAAATAGATGGTATGCCAGGTAAGGTGAACAAAAGTGTGTGTAATGTGCCTAAAAACGCAGGGTTATGTATATTGCTTGCAATGCGGGGTTGGTCGTGATTATCTAAGAAATTAAAAAGTGGTAAACCTTGTAAGGGTACAGCATGTTTCAAATTATATGCCAATTCATACAAATTATTATCATTGTGACTGGAAAATAGGCTTTTAAATAGAGTATAATTTGTGACACTATGCAAAGTATTTGTATTTACCCACTTTGAGTAATAGCCGTGTACAACTTCTCCCATCAACCAAAAGTTGGGATTTTTTGTTGTGGTAATGCGACGAAGGTCGCTCATAAAGTCAAAATCCAGTTCATCCGCTGCATCCAAACGCATACCATCAATATTAAAAGTATCCATCCAATATTGCACCGCTTTTAACAAATAACGCCTTACATCTTCGTTTTTCGGATTGAATTTCGGTAGTTCATAGTAACCGCCCCATGTATCATAAGTAAATGAATCCCCTAATGGGCTTGTTTTGTTAAAATCTACACCCGAAAACCAATCGGCATATTCCTTGTTACCATTCTTCAATTCTTGAAATGCAAAAAAATCGCGTCCACAATGGTTGAATACGCTGTCCAATACTACGCGCACACCATTGTTATGAAATAGTTTAACGAGAGCTTGAAATTCGGCATTTGTGCCAATACGATTGTCAATCTGATAGTAGTCCGTTACATCATAACCGTGTGTACGGGCTTTTAATACAGGACTGAATAATACCGCATTACAGCCTAATTCTTTAATGTGGGGCAGCCATTTTTCGATTTCAGATAAACTATGCTTTTGTTCAGCGTAGTCATTATGAAATGTGGCTTGTGATAATGATAATGTGTAGATATGGTAAAATACCGCATCCGTAGACCAATGTGTGTTCATAAAATCATCTCCTATTATACCTATCGGTAGGTATATATATTTTATTATAGAAGGCGAGTCTCCTCGCCTATATCGTGGTAGCTAATTATACATATATTCCATGCATGAATTGACGTATACATTCTTTTACCGTATCTTCTTTCGATTCTCTTTCAGAAACGCCATTGAATGTTAAACCTATATATGTGTTAATTGCTCCTATAAAAGACCATGTAAGTCTATTATTTTTACCTTGTAAATTACTGTGAGTGCTTGCCATATTTTGAAACATTTTTCCAACAATTTCGTATTGTTTAAAGTGATATTTTTTCACTACTTTATACACCGAAGATGAAAACGGCATATACAAATTTGCCATTGTTAAACGGTAAAATGTTTCGTTTTCAGAGGCAAATGAAAAATAAGCAAAAACCACATTATTCAAGGTCTTATAAATATCCTCATAATAATTTTCGGGATTGGATTGGTATACTGCACTGTCGGCAACAATTTTGTTCAGTCGGTCATAATTTACCCGACAAACAGAATCAAATAATCCCTCCTTACTGCCGAAATAATAGTATAATGTGGGCTTGGTGATTCCCGCCGCCTTGGTGAGTTCACTTACTGCCACACCCTCATAACCCTTTGCCGAAAATAATACAAGGGCTGAATCTAAAATATTCTGTTTTACATTTGTTTTCTCCTCCATGCACACATTATATACCAATCGGTATACATCTGTCAATAGTTTTTTTAAATATTTTTTGGTGCTTCGCTATTTCTTGGCATTGGTTGTATATTCTAAACCAACAAATAATGTGATGCCAACCAATAAGAGAAATGCTCCAAATATAAATAGATGCCTCTTTCTCAGCTTGCCCATCTTATTTTAATAACCTGCTTCCTGCAGACTTGTTAAATCAAGCTCGTAATCTTGATTTTCTCTAGAATAGGTCTCCTGAACCCTAATCATCCGAGAAAAATGATCACTAGCTTCTCTCCATCTACGCCCACTTTTATAGCATTCTTACCTTCCGCTTCAAGCCATTACTGATAGATCTCTTGAATTTTTCTTCATCTTTATCAGAATAGCCCTCAAACAACACTTCATCAATGGTTGCCAAGTAAACAGGATTTAATCTGTCACCAATCCCACTAATGACTTCTAAAGATGTTTGTTGTCTGTCAGCAGGTCTCTTTTTACATCTCCCTTAACAATGGTTGATTTATTTTCTCGCAGCCATGAAGTATACACCTCTTGAAATCTTTCTTCTTCCTCGTCAGAATAACCCTCAAATACAACTTTATCAATATTTTCTGAATTAAAATACATAATTTTATCTGGAGTTAATCCCCTTGGATACGGAGATGCCGAGTAATCAAACATTTTCGACTGATCTTCTATTTTAATCAATGAACCTCTGTTTAGAATCATCATTTTTTGACTTCCGCCCTTTAAATAAACAATACTTCCGATTGGTAATACTTTTTCCATAACAAAAACACTTCCTTCAAACTTTTTTAATCACAATAATTTAATAACATCTCCTGGGAGTTACTTCTTCTCCCAAATAATTACCCTTTGTTGAAGCCCAATACTCAATATACCATTCATATTTAACATCAAAAAAAACAAAATAGGAGCAATTAGAAAAGCTATAGGATTACTTCCCTCAAGTTCTGGAGCTAAATAGTGAAAAAAGCCAAATAGCGATGAAAAAAACGGAATAGAGAAATAGAATAATCCTTTTATCACCTGAAAGGGTGAAGATGGGAAAATTAGCATTCTCATTTCAGTGAAGCTACTTTCACTAATTTTTTCATATAAAAATCTCTCCAAAGTTGCCTCTGCTCTTCTAGAGTATGTTACTTTAAAGTATAACGTTACTGATATTAAAACGATGGATATGATGATATTCAGGATGATTGATGAAGAGAAAGCTAAAGAGCTTAGTGCGGCAAATAATCCTCCCATAGAAAAGACTATAATAAGACCAAAATTACTCCAAGGTCTTGTTGCATCTCTATTTTCTTGTATTTCATCATGCGTCGCCCTATTAATGATCGTTTTGGCGATCAGTTCCATGGGTAAATTGATTTTCATTACTTTCTGCGGGATGATCCAGCTAAATATCGGCAATATATAGCCCCACCACGCCTTATCATGATCAATTAAATAATACCCTTTTTTAGATACTACTACTGTGTACTTTCCCCTTGTATTAATTCTTGTATTTAATGCGTATACCATTACTCGCTCCATAGATCACTCCACCAACTACCTATCATGTCACCTATTTCGCTAATAGCTTCTGGTATTTCTTCAAATATCCACCATTGAAATCCTTCTACAGCCAATTCTTGCCCTCCATCATTCCACCACTCTACAGCTGAATCAAACATATCCCCAATGTCATCCAATGTGATCTCCAGTGCAACCATGCCTTCCCACAACTCACCTATCCATAAATCCCAATGAGCATCCCAATAAGCTGAAATGTTATCAACATGATCCCCTATCCAGTTTATACCATCTTGAATCCCTAGCGGATTAGTTTCCTCAATCCAAGCTAATAAATTATCAGCTTGTTCCCCTAGCCACTGAACACCATCTTGAAGTCCTAAAAAATTAGCTTCATAAGCCAAGCTATAGAGGAAAACCACCGCGATAGAACCACCTGTAACTACTCCTTTAGGAACAGATGCAAGCGTCAATAGCCCTCCCGCTCCAACATACAATCCAGTAGGAATACCGTAATGCACGATTGCTTCTCCAATCGATTTGTCAGAAGCTAATATATTATATCCTGCAAAAATCCACGGAAATGTATTTTTAATTGATCTCATTAAAGTAAAATCTCCATGAGTTATCATCCATAGTAGTGTATATTCTAACGCCTTCTTATCCACAGTACTAGTTGTCGTATTCCAAAAATGCGTCATAAATCCTGGAGCTCTATCATGCATCAAATAATAGGCAGTCCCATTTTGAAACTCGGATAAATTAGTAAAATCATTTAATTGAATTGAAATATTTTGCGAGCTCAAATCATCTAATAACATTAATAACTGCATCCGCCTAAACAGATCATCCAATTCACTTTCTGATAAATCAGAAGTCCCATCCGCAAAATTTTCAAACTCAACAACCAAAATATCCGCTACTGCCTGCATCAAATTATGCATGACTTCAGGAGCATGCGTTCCAATTTCTGGAAGTATTGTCGCAACACTATAAATGCTTATCATCTCTTCAAAACTCAATTCTTCTGAAAACAGCTGTACAAGTGCTCCCCACTGAGTGTTTGTAAAACCATTTCGAATCCCGTAGTTAAACAAATCTACTAAAATCATTTCAAGATCCCAATTCCCCTCCTCATCACGAAAACTCTCCACCAATGCATTGACTCTCTCCTCCCTACATCCATCAAGATATGCCTGAAACGCTAGATCATCAAACTGACTCAGCTTATGATCTTTAAGATCAAGCCAACCTCCTCGCCGTCCAAGTACTGAAATTTCTCCTTCAAGTGCCGTATCTTGCCTTCCTCTTCGCAAATTTGCCATCTGATCCGCAAACTCTTCAGGGTTCACTGCAATTGACCAGTCTGAATTATTTCTATTACCAGCCATCTTTGTTAACTCACTATTCACTCGATTAATCTCTGTACTCACCGTCTCCACCAACTCCTCAAGTGGTGTAATTGTGATACTAAGGCTCTCCAAACGATCCCTAATTCGCCTCGCTTCATCATTTAATTCAGTCAGCGCACTATCATACGTTGCAGTACTTGGCATAGACACTGCTGCCAAATCTCCAATTGCATTATATACACTCTGGTATCTCACATTGGCATCCTGCACATTTGAATGCTCATCTCCCATAAATTCTAAATATACATCCAATGCTTCTATACCTATAACACCATGTCTACTTCCCTCTGGAATATGCTCTTGAACATGATTAATCATCCTTGTAATCGTATCATTTAGCTCATGATATACCTCTTCAAGTCCATTAAGAATCGGCATGTGCACATTGACAACATTACTATCAAATGCATCTTTAGCACCCCCTCGCATCTCCGCGCTTTGGTAAACCCTTCGAAACGCTCTCCTCAGCTCATTCAATTGTGTTCTGATTGTGCGACCCCTATCTCTTACATAGGTGCGCATTTGCCTTAATTGTCCAAGATCTATTTTTTTATCTGCCACTTAACTCACCTCACCATCTATCAATATCGTATCTGCATTTTTTGCAGTCTGCTGGGCTAATCCATCTAACTCCGTATCTGTTAAAAAAGCGATACTTTTTCTACTTGATAAGACAAGCCCTTCTCGTAATTCTTGAGTATATGCTTCTTCTTTTTCATCTGAAAAACCACTATAAATCACACCTTTAATGAGCACTCTGTTTAAAAACATCGTTGCTCCCTCACCAGATGGATAGGGTATTGCCACATATTCGATAAGATGTTGATCACTACTTTCATTTACTGGTACAAACCGACCTATGATGACTGCCAGAATAGAACGTTCACCCTCTTTAATACCTGATGCCTTTTTGAACTCTTTCGTAAATAGCTGCTCATCAAGCTCCACAATACTTCCTAATGGATAAATCTCACCAAAGCATAATGTTAGTAAATTCAGATACTCTAGGAATTGTGCTGTGCTAAACTTTAGCTTAGTTTCTAGACGCTTGATTAACACTTCATCTTCAGAACGGTTAAATTCAACCTCAACCTTTGCACCCCTTCTTGGCTTGTTCTCATACCGAGCCTTATTCGCAAAATAAGCTGTATATAAATCCTTAAATGTGATATGATTGTTGCCAATTGTGATTCCGATTGATAGTAAATCTTCCTTGTTATTCCCCTCAAACTTTCCTCGCTCAATTGCCTGATTAAAAATCTCTTGTTTCTCCATCTATCCTTAACCTCCCGATACGTTGCTAAATGCTGCTTGATTTTCTTGATCTTGCTCTTGCATCTGAATGCCAGCTGCCCTCATATTTTCTGCTTCTTGGTTCACAACCAGTACATAGCGATTAACGGCACATTCTATATTCACTATACATGCAGCTAAGTTTTCTAAGCGAGTAAAGTCATTTCGACTAAGCTCCACCTCTATATCCGCACTAATAGCGTCACCGCTCGCTGATACTTCATTTGCTATATTATTCCAATTAACTAAATTAACACTGATTGGTCCTGTTTTATTTGCCATTTCCTAAGCACCTCCTAAGCTGGATAATTTGGGAATTCCATCCATTGATTTCCATCCCGCCATTCAATTTTCAAATTAGCTATTTCTAATGCATCCTTTATAGTGTTATTATTTAACATCGTTACTCTCCCCTCTAGGGTTGTTATTTGTGTACTTATTGTATCTATGTTATCCCAATGATCACTTTCTTGACTAGTAATCGCAGCAGCCATTTCAACTAATTGATTATAAAGGGCTGTTCGATTCCTTCCTCGAAATAGATCTTCCGATATTTGTTCTGGCTTGCCAGTTATATTAGCTGGGAGTGTTAAATGATCATCAAGAATAACTCGAAGCATAGCTTTTTGTGCCTCCAATGTTGCAATATCTTCCTCTAAACTTGTTATTGCCGTATTTCTTTCTACTATCCGATCTTCAAGTGATGGTATTCTCTCCAGTATCCAGATTCTTCGTGATGCCGACATTTCTCGTATAGGTTGCATATTATCTCTCCTCTTCTATTTTCTACTAATTTTATCTTATCTGCCGTCAAGCATTAACATAACACCACTTTTAAACATTATTCTTCAAAAAACGCTAATTTTTGACATCTAGCTTTGATTATAATTGTTTCATCAGCATATGTCAATCATGTGTTCTGATATTTAAATTTTTTGGTCAAATATTGTTTTAGACCAGTCATTAACTGACTAGTCAAAAAGAAGTCGTGCTAAAGAAAAGTAAAATGCCACCTAAATGGTGGCACTATATTTCCTAGAAACTAGCATAATATCCCATTATTCCCAAATCTCAGTTTTTCAGCTGGCTTCTCTTTCTGCTGCTTCACTAACTACGGAAGTTTAGTATGTTTCCATCTGAAATAAACAACAACGCCTCCAAAGAGTAACCATCCTGCAAAAGTCACAATGATGGATTCAACGAGTAGAGGTGTTATGTAACGCAATGTAATACTATGATTACCTGCTGGAACATCAATTGCCATAAACATCGTATTTGCACGCATCACATGGGTAGGTTCATTGTTCACATAAGCACGCCACCCTGTGCTATAAGGAATCGACAATACTAGGATACGATCCTCCGATAGCTGGATCGTTCCTTCAATTTGATTCGTTGTCATTTCAATATTTTCTAAAGTGTATTCACTTAAAGAAGCGACCATTTCTGGGAAAAGATCCATCGGTTGCGCGATAACTTCTATACTCTCAAATGTATACGTTCCTCGCTCCTTAAATGAAATTGCTACTTCCATTAATGTAGATTCTTCATGATATCCCATATTAAGTGCAAAGTGGTGTCTTTCCACATACCAACTATTATCTGGGTTGGCAATGTTAAAACTCTTTTTGATGTTGTCATTTTGTAGCTTAATACGTGATCTATTAGCACTACCTTCAAAATGGATATTATTGAAGTTCACGTAGATTTCACTATTTGGTATCGTTTCAAAAGTGAGGGTTAATGTGGCATCTTTCTCAGATACATGAATTTGCTGATCTTCAAAGGTAATCCCAGATCCTAATTCAATCTCATATGCTAATGGTTGATCATTAAAAAGAAGTGATATCTCATCAAATGATGCCAAGTCTTCTAATAACACAGTTTGCATAAGTGCTTGTTGTCGTCTAGTAAAAGAGAGTTGATCATATTGATCTCTTGTTATGTAGCGGGTATAGGTATAGCCTAATGGCAACGCATGCCGATTTAAAAAGGCATGATGTGTTCGATTATCATCTGAGAATACAACTGTTTCCCCAACCGGCTCCTGGTTATAACCATAAGGAATAAAAGCTTCATGACCGTCTCTCACAATGAAATATCTTGTACTTGTCAGTACCCCCAACATGGCACGTCCATCTAATCCCACATAGCTCGCATCATAGTCTCGCCAATGATGAATCTCATCAAGGAATTGCCCAACATAAGGATTATTTAAACTCCAGTAGAAGGAACTGCTATTTATTCTTGTTTGGATGGATGAATTGCGAACAAAATTAGTTTCGAAATGACTCTCTTCTACTCTAAAAAAATCTTCTTCTGCAAGATGTTCAACACTCCTTGCTGGAGATTGATGTAAAAATGGAATCGCCCAGCCCGATGTTTGAAATTCTGAAACATAGTCACTTACATGTGGTGAATTTCGAAAATCACCTAACATAATAAGGTTAATCATCGTAATAGCTAACAGGTTAATATATTTTAAGCTATGTTTCATTTTACAATACGATACAATGAATAAGGTCGTCAAAGTAGCTAGTAACATAATACCTGCACCTAAATTTTTTACATCACGCATGCTAGGGATGAAAATAACAATCAGCAAGTATGTAGAAACAAAACATGCAAGAATTAGGGCTCTTTTCGTCCTTATTTTGATAAGCTCTGGCAGCAAGCTTGTCACAATAAAGGCGATTAGAAAGCTGTATCCCCACATCCAACGATTAGAAACGTAAGAAAAACCATGCATTACATGTCCTAGATAAGGAAAAAGTAAAATAATGGTTAAAATAGCAAATCCGAGGCGTAACTGTAGCTGCTCTTTCTTTTTCCTCGTAAATAACATTAAATATACAACAGCAATTAAGCTGATTGAGGCGTATCCCATATGCGTCCAGGTTCCAGGGCTTCCACTAGAAATAAAGGTTAAAATAAAATTCTGATAGCGTGTCAGTGGATAAAGTAGTGAAATATCACGTGGAATCGCTGTTCTAGTTGACATAAATAGCGCATTGATGTTAGGAAAGGCAATCGCACCTGCCATTAAAATACCGATTAAGTAATAGCCGCCGAATTTAATAACATCTTTCATTAGAGATTTCCAAGAAAAGATGTCGTAAACAAAGAAAGATCTGATGAGCGTATAGATTAGCAATAGAATTGATATCATGTAGAAAAAATAAAAGCTACTCGCCAATGAAACGCAGATCATCACAATAAATAAATATGGTTTTTCTTTCCTGAATACCTTTTCAACCCCTAGACAAAGCAATGGGAAGTAGATAAAGGGGTTCGAGAAAAATGGATGTCGAGGTGCAGCAAAAAGGGCAAAACCACAAAATGCGTAAATCAAAGCACCGATTAAAACTGACCAAGGTTCTTTTTTAAACTTAAAGCTATAAAGTGAATAAGCCAAGCCAGCCAAGTATAATCTAAAAACAACTAAGAAATTGTATAAGTGCTCTGTATATCTTGTCGGCACAAAAACGGAAAGCAAAGCAAGGGGATCCCCAATTACATAATAATGTAGCGTTGTAGGAATATCTGCACCAAAGCCAAAGGTAAAGTCCCAAAGGGGAATGTCTATGCGACCCCTTAAAAGTTGACGCCCAATATTCCTCAAATAAGTCCCGTAGTACATCAATGCATTAAAATGTTGTTGCTGACCATCATTCATCCAAATAAAGCTTCTATTTTCTCTAATAAACCAAGCAAAATCTCCTAAGGCTACGAACAAGAACACAACGGTATAAAATGCAAAATATCCCCCCCTATGATGAATCTTTCGATCTATAAAATCGATGACCTTTAACCTTGCATCTTTTACATTTTTCATCCCCAACAACCTCATTACTCTTCTAAACTAGCTTCTTCTTTTGATCTATCTTTAAAAATCCAAACCTTACTAATGAAGTAATTCCCCACCACAACTACAACACTTACTATGGCTCTTGCATCAAGCCCTTCTGTACTAAATACAATTCCATCAATTCCAACATAATCAGCGAGAAAAGGAATTGACACGATTTCAAATACGCCTAATAAAGCACGACTGCCAATAAAAGCAATCGCTTCATTTAAAACATTTTTAAACCCTTTAGCAGTACTTTTAAATACCCACCATCTATTCGTAAAAAAAGCAACCCCTACTGCTGCTGTCCATGCAAAAATCGAACTAGCAATGAGGGACATTCCTAAAGTAACAAATAAGATATGAGCACCCCAGCTCACAACAGTTGTAACGACACCGAAAAAAAGATACGCAATCTGTTCACGGTATTTCTTAAGTTCTTTCATTAATTTTATCTCCATCTGCCAAAGGCGTTTCTTTGTTTTTTGTTTTCATTTCCGCTTTGTTTACAAAATAAAGCGGTCTATTCTTAACCTCAATAAAAATTCGTCCCAAATACTCCCCTATGATCCCCAAAGAAATTAGCTGAACACCTCCTAAAAATAAATTCAAACTCAGAATCAGAAACTTCTTGACTCACATATTTTGAAATTTGCTCATAAAAAACTAAGATGTTTTCTTCCTCATTATATGCAGGTATAGAAATACTTATTTTTTCATCATATTCATCTCACTCTAAACGAATTTAGCAAATTGCATCGCAGAAGCGGTATGGCACACTTCTTAATAGCTAACTACTAGTCATCAGCTGATATTAATAATATGGGCTTTCATTTTATTTTTTAATCAGCGACACGAAGATTAGCCTGTTTTATTTATAAGTAGACAAAATTTTCTGTGCAATAATCTGAAGTTCCTCTGCAATATCAATTGGCTCTAGTACTTTAACCTTATTACCAAATCCAAGTAGCCAACTGATAATGTGGCTACGATTTGTAAACCCAATTTCCAACTGCAATCCTTCATCAGTTTCTGAATAACATTCTAATCCATATGTATCAATCAGCTGATATTTGACGGATGGATCAAACAATGCTACTAGCTTTATGTCATCTAGAAAATGTGCATTAAAGTCACGCGCTTTTGGCGGCACATCGCGTCTGGTATAGCCATCATCACATAATACCAAATCCCAGAGTCGTGTTAGTTTAAACAGACGCCAATCTTGGCGTTCTAAACAAAATCCAAATACGTACCATGCACCCCATTGAAAAATAACAAAATAAGGTTCAATGCACCGTTGACCTTCACCCTTTCCATAGTAGTAGTTAAACGCAATTAACCGCTGTTCTAAAATAGCAGCTTTGATTCGCTCAATCTTCTCAGTTAAACCGCCTTTATCGTAGGAAGCAAGGTCAATCACAATGGGCTCATGTAAAGATATGACAGCATCTGTTTGGATATGAAACTTATCTAATAATCGGTCAATCCGTGGTTGCTCCGATACCGTGCCAATCCCTTTTAAAGCTGCAATAATGCTACTCAGCTCATCGCGTGATAGCACATTTTTATCCAGTTTAAAACCTTCAACAAGCGAGATGCCACCATTTGCTCCTTGATGAGTGACCACAGGAATCCCTGCTAAACAAAGCGCATCAATATCACGACTTATTGTACGACGGCTAACTTCAAATTTATCTGCTAAATAGGGAATTGTTACGCGTTTATGTTGTAGTAAAATCGTGAGTACTCCAAGCATACGATCTAGTTTCAAAATAGCTCTCCTCCTTATTCCTTCTTTTTTATAGTATAGCATATTATACATGACATCTGTACGTCATATTACCTATAAAAAAGATAGTGCGAGTGCCATTGTTTACCTAACAATCGTCTTTACAAGTCAGTTTTACTACTAAGCAACTCCGAAAAGTGCGATTCCTACGGTGAATATGTTATCTGTATGCGTGATTTCTATATGTCCATTATACTTGTCAACAGATTGGTTAATGTTTTTTAGACCATAGCCATGCTTATTACTATTTTTTAGCGAAACTAATTGCTTTTTCGACTCGGTCATTTCATTCTTATATTTAACCTCACCATTAAACGAGTTATCTATCTTGATAAAAAGACCATTCTTTTCAAATTTGATGTTCAGCTTTACTATTTTTTCGTCAACCTTTGCGACTGAATCTAGGGCATTGTCCAAAAGATTTCCCAATATCGTAACAACATCTATAATTTCAATATTTAGCATTTTTGGGATAAACAAGTTGATATCTAGCTTAATGTCTTGCTCTTTCGCACTTTTCAGCTTGTAGTTGATAATACTATCAAAAGCTAAATTCCCTGTTTCGCTATAAGTATCTTGTATATCTATATCACCAATCAAATCATTCAAATAGTTTGCGATATCATCTATCTGATTTTTGAGTGAATAACTCTTCAAAGTAGCTAAATGATTCTTGACATCATGCCGAAAAGACTTCATCTGCTCCACTGATTCTTGCATCATTTGACACTGAACTAAATAATATTCTTTTTCTTGCGCGTATAAAGCTGATTGTATTTTAACTTCATGTGCTTTTGAGACACTGTCATGCTGTGAAAGTAGCAGAAAACCGATGCTAAACAAAATAACTAATAGCAGAAATCCCACGCCAAGGGGTACAGACACACCTGGTGTCGTAGTAGTCGACTCAACCCAAAAAAATGTAAGAAAAATCGAAAATGTGATGGTGAAAACTGAAAAAAGGAATGCTTTTGAATCAAGGGTGTTTTTCCGAATACTTGTAAATTTCTTTATACACAATTGTAAGATAACATATACTAACAAGCCGCTAATTGAGGTTGCGACTATCCATGCTCCATAATCACCCGAATAAGCAGGTATTGATGGGTAAAGCAAGTACATAATAACACTTGCTAGCAAACTATAAATCATATTTAGAAGATATAAACCACTTACCGCTGCTACTCGTCTCAGCATCGAGGCTTTGTAATTAAAAGTAACCATTGTTTTTGCGATTAAAATAACTAGCATTGGGAATATAAGAGCGCTATAAGATGCATCAGGATCAAAAAATAATGCGTTAGAGCTTACCACAAGTGTCCCCAATAGATAACTAGCCCACATAAGGTAAAAAGGTGTGCGTCTTTCCTCGAAGAAAATGCTTAGCGTTCTTTCGATGAGGAACATAAAAACGATATTAGCAACAATCACTTGAATTAGGAACATATTCACTGTGCTGATCTCCTTTTAATAATGTCGTAATAGGCTTTTCCAATCTCTTTTCTTCTATGACGACTAATGGGAAGAGATGTGCCATCGGTTAGCACCAATACATCATATTTTAAGATAGCTACGTGATCATAATTCACGATATAGGCTGCATGGATCAATAGGAAATCAAATCGTTGGAGTTGATTTTGATAGGCTTCCTTTAAGGTGCCGTAAAATTCTTCTTTCTGACCACCTGTTAAATGAAGGGTCACTTTTCGCTTGTTACTTTCTAAATAAACAATGTCTTTCATTTGAGCTTTTAAAATATGATGGCCACTTTTGTAGGTAAACACCTCTGTCCACTGCCCTTTTAATTGTAAATATAGTCGGATAATTTGTTCGATTTTTTCATCATCTAGAGGTTTAATGAGGAAGTTGAAGGGTCTGATATCAAAGAGCTCCATGGCATACTTCATCTCCCATGAAATATAGATGATGGACGATGTCTGATTGGCATGCGTGTTGCGAATCAGCTTTCCAACCTCGATCCCATTGAGTTCATCTTTGTCAAATTCAATATCTAAGAAAATCAAATCGTAATAGGTTGATTTGATATGGGTGCATAATTCAACCCCTGTATAAAAAACATCAATTTCATATTTGATGTTCATCTTACGAAATATGTCTAGTAAACTTTGCTCCAACTCCGAGGTAATTTGTTTTTCATCATCACAGATGGCCACAGTTATCATAAAGAGACCTCTTTCCATGGGATTGATATTTAATATATTATCACTTATTCTTCATAAAAGCAATATTTAAACTGAAAAATCAAGCACCCCTTATTGTATAGCCATTTCATTCGCACGAAAAAATACCAGCCATAACATAAAATCCTACCAATTATGACATTTTCTCGCAAAAGCAAAAAAACTTGCTATAATAATGCTAAAATCAAGATCAAATAAGTGAGGTTTTATTATATGAAAAAATTATTGTCGATGTTAGTTATCTTTTTATCAGCAGTATTCGTATTGATTGCTTGTAGTTCAGGCGATTCAGATACAAGTACAACCGAAGCAGATTCAAGCTCTACAGAAGAAGTTTCAGAAGAATCATCACCAGAGGAAGAGGAAATTGTTGAATCTACTGAAGAATTGGCAGATGCCATTATGATTATAACTGGGCGATATGGTCAAGGAACTCCTGAAGAGACTGAAATGGTCGCATCCATTTTAGGTGGAGAAAATAGCCAAGAACGATTTAATGCTTATTTCAACTGGTTCAATATTGTACATGAAGTAGGTCATATTGTATCTGATATTATCGGTAATGAATTTGATTATCAATCAGCAGAGGGCTTTTTCGCTGAAGAACGGTTTGCAAATGCATTTGCTGTGGCATTTTGGGCGCATTTCGGTGATGAAGAAACGCTTGACCTAGTAAGAGAAGCTATTTCACATGCTGCTGAATATTTAGAGCCACCAGCAGCAGAAATAGAAAATCTTTCGGATTTTGCTGAAATCTGGACAGCAGGAGAGCTAGAATTTAGCTTCGAGAATTACGGCTGGTTCCAATTTAATATGGTGAGTGAAGTATTAAACGACATGCGTGATTTAGAAACCTTACTTGCTGATCATGGCTTTGAATTGACTGAAGGACTACCACAACAAGACCTTACCTTTTCATCAATAGGAGAAAATGACATCTCAGAAATACTGGCAGAAGTGTTTACTGTATTATCTGAATTAGGAATCGAAATGCCAGCGGATATCTATCATGTCTTATCACCTAATCCGAACGATCATATGGTAATACCTGTCTCTGCTGAAGATCTAGTCACTACCCGAGATCAAGTAGGATTGGACGCTGGAGTGAGCACTACTGAAATACTGCAAGCTCTTACTTCGATACAACTTGGTGATATTGAGGTTATTCATATTTGGGAAGTTGGCGACTAATAACG
>Ga0123355_10005314_pt1 | contig 18819 bp, 16 predicted proteins | sample TergutEmb28metaG_3_FD_89872 | JGI IMG/M metagenome (GOLD analysis project Ga0123355, IMG submission 89872) | Embiratermes neotenicus P1 segment gut microbial communities from Petit-Saut dam, French Guiana - Emb289 P1 | ecosystem: Host-associated > Arthropoda: Insects > Digestive system > Gut ... | reverse complement strand
CGCATGGAATCAGTAAACAGGATATCTTCTTTAATAATCCCTTTGCTGTATTTATGGAAGTCAAAAACCAAAAGGATTCCTTTGGTCTGCCCATATCGTACTTGAATAGCAGAGGGAACATAGGATAATTCCAATCGTTCTGCAAGTTCTCTAGCTTTGGTTGGTGTGATAAATCCACAACCATCTGTAGCAACCTTTTTCACGCTTATGGTTTCTGCTGTTATTTTATTTTTGGAATCACTATAACAACGAGCAGAAAAAGTAATATCTGTTTCCAAATCTGGAACAGTAGCGAAGGTAAATGAAAATCCTTCTACAATATTACCATTTGTTTTGCCCAAACCTTGGCGCGCAATCGCTTTTTGTGTTGTTTGCGTTGGTTCGTAAAGATATCGAGCGTCACCACTAATTGTTTTAGCGAAATTCTCCCATTTATAGGTTGTCATGGTTATTTTGCACTGCCTGTTTTCAGAAGCACTTTGCATGGCTACACGATAGCGCACGTATTTCACGCCCGCAATTTCCACTATTTCTACTTCTCCATGAGGAGTGTAACCTATAATCTCCAGTGAAGACAAGGGCAAATACAAACCATCAAAACACAACAATTCCTTAATCTGTTTTACGTTGGGGTCAGAATCATTTCCATCAGAGCAATCCACTGTAATAAAATCAAAAAGTGTGTTGTATTCCGTTGGTGCGCCTGATATGACACTGATAGGGTCTACTACGCGCTTACCATAGTGCATAGCCAAAATGGATTCAGCATTAGAAATACAATCTACAACAGACGGAGCAAGTTTTTTAGTTTCAGGATTATATCTTTCCTTGATAGTACGTAAATCGCAACATTCATTATTTACAACAATGTGGTTATTAACAATGCTTACCACAGGAACTTCTTTACCATCAACGGTTATTGGTTTAAATATAGCAATTTTAAATGTTAGATACATATTCATTTTTTTCTTCGCCATAGTTGACCTCCATAAACTGCCTGCTCCGTTATAAAGTCAGGTCTTATGCCTTAGTCCAGCACCTCAAATGGTCTGCTGGAAAAACAAAAAACCCATTCAGCATATTTATACTGATGGGTTCTTATTGGATTTATTGCAAATTTTCATTGTATTTATTGATTGCTTGAACATTCTTATTTTGAGTTATGCCCAAGATATAAAAATGCAATTTTCTTCTTGTATTTCGGCAAACAAGCCTTCTTCACTGAGTTTATCTATGATATGATTCCATAAGGACACATCTGGCATTGCGCCAAAATCATAGACAACACTATTGTTTCCATCTTCTTCTATATATGCTTTTCCATCTTGGCTAATATGAATACAAACCTCACCGTCTGCGTTAAGGTTGTCAATCAGTGTGGTTAATGCGCCTATTAGCATTATGTTATACCATTTGATTACAGTTTCTTCATCATAGGGTTTTGTGCCACTTTTAGAGGATGCAACTGATGGAGAAGATTCTTTGGTATCTTCCAAGTCAACAAGAGTTGAGTTTACATCTTCATCTAACCCTGTATCTGAACCCATATCAGTTGTTACCAATTCAACCACATTTAACACATGTAATGCCATATAGCCGTTTGTAGATAAACAAACATCCATAAAACTTACATTACCAGACTGGTCAAGAACTTCAATGCGAGCAATACCTCCAGTTGTAGCGAAACCAACGGGACAACATACCCATCTCCATTTTGTATTGGGATAAGTGGCATGAAGCCTATTACCTATACCAGCCACAATACCTTTTAGTGCCAATTCTTCTTTGCGTTTGATTTTGCAAGAGCGTATTTTTTGTACAATCGCAAAAATAAGCAACATTACAGTTACAGTAAAAGCGATTGAAGCTCCCATTATAATCCACATATGATTAACCACCTTTAAAAGATTTTTTGATTTTAGCACCGTCGCACCAAGTCTTATAGCGAATTTTTATCATTACAATCCAATAAAAAAGAAAGCAACGAAGATTTTTCCTCGTTGCTCCCTAAATTTTTGTTGACATACCAACAAACAATTCCGTAATTACTAGAATGGCAAGTCATCATCAAGGTCTGTCGTTCCGTTGTAATCGAACTCTGGACAATATGTTTCAGGGGCTTGGTTTGGTACTGGTGTGATATTGCTTTCTGTACCAGTATTGTTATTGCCATTTCCGCCACTTGCGCCTGAAATGTAACTCCATGCAAGCACAGTGATTTTTAGGCTGTAACCTGTTTCGCCATTGGTGCGGGTAAATTCTGAAACACCAAATTTGCCTGTAACTTGAATTAGACTACCTTTTTTCGCCTTGGCTTTGATTAGACGTTCCGCATCGACACCAAAGACCGCACATTCATAGTACATAGTTTTCTGATTGCTTCCAAATCCATCATTGACAGCAAGACTGAAATTGGCATAAACACAGCCAGTTTTTTCAGCTTTCCTAAGTTCAAAATCTCTTGTAATTCTACCAGTTGTGATAATTGTTGTCATAATAATGACCTCCATTAAATTAGTTAATTTTTTGCATTAAAAAAGCGGGAACAGCCAAAATCACAATCATTGTGATTTTGAATCCATTCCCGCGCTTTTCCAGACAAATAAAATATACCAGATAGGCATTATGACTGGCTCATTTGAGGCATGTCAGCAATTCCAAGCGAAGTGGCGTGAATCTAAGGGGTATGCCACCTGCAACCATATAATCCGATACTACACTTATAATCCGAAATTTTAATAATATAATTCTATCATAATTGGAAATACATGTCAATGCAAAAATGGATTTTTAAAAACCCACTCTTATGCTAACCCAAATGCCAATAATTATAGGGATTCATAGCATTAATTTTCAAAATTTACCATTTAAGCAGGATTTAATCTTCTTCCAGTACCCAATTCTTAACCGAAAATTCAAGAAACAAATTAGCAAGCTCATTACGACTGCGATTTGTCTTTGATGCAATATTGTTTAATTCATTGAGAATATCGTCTCGCAATCTTATGGAAATAGTTGTGTATCCATCGTCCCCTTTTTTGGATATCTTTATTTTTTTATCGTCCATGTGATTCACCTCAAGATTATTATGGCTTGACAAGCTGCCTAATAATATATTATAAATATATTAGAATAGAAACATAATACAAATATATTGCAACTATATTACCGTCTGTATTTATGTATATCTACCCATAATCATAAAGCGTGGCAAAATGACCATGAAGCATAGGGATTTGAATATCAATGTTTAAATCATGCTTAACCTACACAGATTACGCTATTGATTATGATAGGGGGCAATCAAATGCTTGATAAAGTATTCATGCTTGAAAACAAATTTGAGTTATTGAAAATCCCCTTTGACCAAATTTTCTATTTTGAAAAGATTAAAAGCACACATAACATCTGTGTTGTGTATGTAGGAGGGGTGTCTACGTTTAAAAGCGATTTGCGCGATATTTTGCAAACACTGGATGTTAATTTTGTCCAATGCCATAAATCATTCATAGCCTATATCCCAAATATCCAACGAATCGAAAAATTTCCAACATACCTGACAATGCATTTTAGCGAGGCTATCAACTGCCCATGTTCAATGCTCTACAAGAATGAGGTGCTTAAAAAGTGGAAATCCTAACGGTTGCAGATATGATACGCGCCTTTGGCGTTTCATTTGGATATTTGATTGCCACTGCTGGCTTCTTTAGTATTCGCACGAAATTTAGTTGTATAACTTATTGGATGTTTATATTTGCAATAAATATTATATATCTTCTATCCAGCTCAGTGACTCTCATTAACTTAGTGGCAGTGCTTATTACAGGTATTTATATAAGTTGGAATCATGGCGTGTTTAAGGGGTTTGGTTTTGCAATAACAATTTTTGCGGCTTTCCAGTGGACAATAGCCTTTGTCGGAAGTGGGACATTCCTTATATTCTACTATTCTCAAATATTAGATGGTGTAAATTTTACTATACTGTTCACAGTCGCAATAGTTGCAACATCGCTTTTACTCAGAAAATACAGACACTTCGTATTCCAAGATACTAGCAGAAAGCTCTTACTGATAGATACTTTGGCAAAATTGTTTTTCATTGTTTTTTTCAATACATTTTTGCCACGGTTTTTCCCAATATTGGGTGTGGTATCGTATTCCACGCTAACATTGGTTTTACTGATTGTTGCTGTAATATTCGTAGCGTACAAGGAATATTCCGTTTCGTTGGAAAGTCTGCTTGCCAAAGAACACAGCAAATTGCAAGCCGTCCTTGCATGGGCAGACCGTACACTCACGAAGTACATGAGTATGGAATTCCCACAGTTCAAACATCTAAACCAAATTGAAAATTCTGTAGTTAAAGCCCTGCTGTACGAGTTTATTGACACGGCGCACAGGCAAGGTATAACTGTGGATGTATCTATAGAAACCACTATTGGCAAAGTCAATCTTGATAGTTATGATTTGTTCAATACCATCAGCGACTTTATGAAATATGCGATGGAAAGAACTGTCACACATGAAGATAAGAAAATATATGTAGTGATAAACGGAAAATCTGGTTTTCATTTTTTAGTCAAAACAAATTTAGCACCTAGCGAAAATGGCATTAAATCAAGTATTGAAACACGTAAAAAAGAGATTATGGCATTAGTTATGAAAAACACAAACAGTAATGTCACGATTAATTCCCACGACGGGAAGTTCATCCAATTATTGAGTGTTATGTGAAAGTTTAGGGTCTATCCCTTAACCTAATATCAAAGAGAGGAGTTGAACTGTATGTTTGAAACGATTTATGCACTAACAGTGTGCGTATGTGTGCCTACGATATGCTCGTTAATAACAGGGCGCGTTGGATTCCCGCCTTGGTTCTAATGGAAAGCGAGTTATCACAAAGAGGTACTTGGAATCACATACCCCTGCCCAAACTGTGGCAGGGGTGATATTGTACGAGGGGGTGTAACATGCCACAGGTTTTAACTTTATTCATTTTCGCTATGGATATAATGGCAATAACGGGTAGTGTAGTATTTACTATCTTCCTTCTGAGCTTTGAAATTCACAAGAAAATAGCCTTAAAACTTACCCATCGCTTCAAGAATGTGCCTTGGGGATTGTGTGCTTTTTTATCCGCTACAGGCTCTGTCGCACTTGCCATCCATATGTCATCAAAGGAAATTATAGACATTAATATTGTTTTAACCGCTCTCTGTCTCTATGTTGGAACACTTTTTACAGTATGCGCCAGAAGCAAGTATATATGTTAAAACTGGCATCCACTAAGCATAAAAATATTTATATACGTTTGCTTAATGTAACTTTAGTGAACGCAATTGTAGTTTTCAAGTTGGTTCTAGTGAACGATTTTACTGCACCAAAAATCTCAAGGAGGTATCCGATTATGGAACACATGGAAAAGATAGGTACTCGAACTCTGGACGAGCTGGGGAGAGTTCTTATTCCCAAAGAAGTTAGAGCAAAGTTGGGCTGGGGTGAAAAAGATAGCCTTGCTATGTACTACACAGACGATAGAACGCTCATGATACAGCTTGAAGAAAAATATACAGAAACAAAATCAGAAGAAATCAAAGCCGAATAGGAAGTAAGGACGCAGAAGAACCAAAAGCGTCTACTTAATAGTAAGAGCAGACGCTTTCATTACTTTTTCAAATCCTAATGATGTTTGATACATTTGAAAGCTACAAAATTAAATGGGTGTGCTTTTGAAGAAAATCACACCACGAAAGATGGTGGCGGAAACTTGGAGATAGATAGGGCTACTGCTGTTGCTTTCAGCGGGTACAGACCCGAAAAATTCCCCTTTGCGCTGGATGAAGGCAATGATAGTTATTTGAAATTATGTAATGACATAGAAAAGGCACTGCTTGAACTCTTAGAGCAAGGCTACCAAACCTACTTATGTGGTATGGCTAGAGGCTTTGACCTGTTATGTGGAAAAATTTTACTAGGTGTGATTGACCAAGATAGAACCATTGATGTGAAATTGGTTGTAGTTCTTCCATTTAAGCAGCAGAGCTTTTCTGGTCACTGGGGAGAACTCCATAGGTGGTTGAGGGCAAGGGCAGAACACGAAGTCGTGATTTCTCCAAAATACTCGAAACACAGTTACCATCAGCGTAACAGCTTTATGATTGAAAATTCCTCCTGCTTAGTCTGCTACTGGGATGGGCAAGAAGGCGGTACTGCCTCAACAGTGCGTGTGGCAATGAAGCAAGAACACTCTATTTTCAATATGGCAGAGAAATAAAACAGTCCTTTCCGTTGAGAAATTAGGCTGTGAAATGACGTAAACCATTCAAGTTTATGGTGTATAAAAAGCACTCCACTGGACAACATAAATATAAATACCAATGTTGGGCATTTGAAACAGGATGCTGTAAATGTTGTACAAAACATTTGCCCTAAGTGGCTATCAAATTTTACAACATGAGGCTAGTCCTTGTCAATAATAATAAATATATGCATAATTAATTGAAAATATGTAATATTATGGTATTTATATAAATTTAATATGGAGTGTTTTTTTATGCCTGTTCACGAAAGAATAAGACAAGTACGTAATACCGTAAGTCTGTCCCAAGCTAAATTTGCAGAACGTATGGCTATATCCTCTAGCTACTTAGCTGATATTGAATTAAACAACAAAGCGGCTTCTGAACGAATCATTAGGTTGTTAGTTGCGGAATTTAATGTTGACGATACATGGCTTCGCACAGGCGAAGGGGTCATGTTTAGCTCTGGGATGGATGCCTACCTTGTGAAACTCACTAGCCTATTTAATTCATTTAATCAACAATTTAAAGAATGTGCATTGACTCAAATGGAAGAATTATCTAAGCTGTACAGCCAACTGAAACTAACTAATGATGTATAAGGACTTGTAGGTACTTTATACCACATCCCCATACAATGCAATAGTTTGTCAGATTGATTTTGGCCCCCCCTTCTTTCTTTTGGCTTTAGACCATTATAATTTTTCTGAATATGGTCAGAATTATGGTCAGTAATGAGGAGGTTGCAAGTATGGCTCGGAGACAAACAAATATATTCAAGCGAAAAGATGGTCGCTATGAAGCACGTTACATCAAGTGTTGGGACGAGAATGGCAAAGCGAAATATGGGTCGGTTTACGCACGAACATATGCAGAGGTTAAGGTGAAGCTGGAGAATACAAAGGCTAAACTTCTTGACCACCAAATTATTCTAATGCCTAGTCAAACAATTGTAGATGCAATAAATGTACACCTAAACAGTATTAAAAACCAAGTTAAAGAATCTACTTATGGGCTTTACATGCGATATTCCGAGAATTACATATCGCCCCATTTCAAAGATACCCCTGTTAGTCTACTAACATCAGAAATGGTACAGGGATTCGTTGATAGTTTATTGGGAAACGGGCTGTCGGTTGCCACAACGCAGTCCGTCTTTAATTTCCTGAAAAATGGATTAAAGACAAAATTAGCGAAAGATATATTCACAATTAAGTTACCTAAGAAACAGCATTACAAGGTTGAAGTGTTGTCAATTGATGAGCAAAAACGACTAGAGTTGGTAGCCAAAGATTCAGATACAATTAACCACATAGCTATAATTCTTTGCTTGTATACTGGTATCCGTATAGGAGAATTGTGTGGAATAATGTGGAAAGATATAGATTTTGAACGCCAAACACTTAGCATAAATCGCACAGTCCAACGCATTAAGAATATTGATAGTAATGATAAAACAAAGGTGATTTGCCTAAACCCAAAGAGCGACACATCACAGCGAGATATTCCATTACCAACTGTCATTGTAGAAATGCTCAAAGAACATAAAAAAAACAGTAATGCTCCCTATATTATAACATTTAATGAAAATGTCATAGAGCCACGTACTATACAACGCCGATTCAAAAAACTGCTATCAATTGCTGGCATTAGGGATGTGAATTTTCATATTCTAAGGCACACGTTTGCCACTAGAGCCTTAGAAAAGGGGTTTGACATAAAAACATTAAGTGAAGTTCTAGGTCATGCATCCGCAACTATGACGCTCAGTAAATATGCACACGTTTTGGATGAACACAAACGCCGTAGCATGGAGTTATTGAGTGAGCTGTACCAATAAAAAATCTGATTCTGGTCAAAATTCTGGTCAAACGCTTTAAGGAATGGCGGTATTTCGCCATTCCTAGTACCCTGCCATAAACTTGAATGGTTTATGACTGATATTCTTGAAAGCAATAATTAGTGTTCCGAAAATAATGAATTGTCACTCTATGTTAATCAGATTTTGTATATTGAAAAAATTTGATTTTATGGTTGTCCTATTCTGTAATATGGGATTATCAAAAGTCCAAATTAGATTCTTCCACCGTTCAATTCTACGGTGTAGACAGATTTCAACTGAGTGCAAAGTGCTTTATCTTGTATGTATTCTTAAATATCTACTTCTAATGTTTCTCATTATATTTCGATAAATTAGACGATTTTGCAGAAAAGTGTTTTCTGAAGTTTTTGAAATAACAAAAATAAATAAGTTGATTTGGATTTTGGGAAAATGGATTTTTTATCACACCTTTCAGTATGGCTAATTTATTGACCTAAATGGAATCCAAGGACGCTAATATTATTAATGGAGGTAATTCAAATGGCGGAGAAAAAGAAGCCTGAAAAGAAATCAAGAACAAGTGACGGCAAAAAGTCAAAAGCAGGGCTAATTATTGTTTGTGCTCTTGTTTGTTGCCTAGTTGGTGTCCCAGTAGCATATTATATAGGCACTAGCGATTCTACTGTTGGCGAATGGCAACGAGTAGGAATTACATTGTGTCCAACACGTGCGGCAGAATTATCGTCTGGTGAAGTGGAGATGCTTAATTCAGTGCTAGGGGCGCGACACCTTGCAGAGCCAATGGAGCTACACTTTGAAGGCGAAAGAAATGCGTCTGGGGGCAGAGGTTTTAATTCTCTAAATAACCTTAATTTTAGCTGGACAACCCAAGGAGGCGCAACTAGAAACGATGCTACCACCATCTCAATTATAGATGATACTGGACGAATGACTGTTATGACGCATAACATATCTCGTTTTGGCAATTTTCCAAGAATGACACTGAACTTAACAGTAGATGGTAATGAAGTTAGGGAAGTTTGGGAGTTTATGCGTGTTAGGGGCTAATCACCTGTTCAAAGAATTCCTAGGATTGGAGGATTTGACTTGCGGAAATTATATAATATTTTAATCTTAATTGTACTTAGTTTTATAGCTCTTTCATTTGCTGGTTGTAATGGTGATAGTTTTACAAATGTTCCTAACGATGGAGCATTTCCAGTGGCACGCACAGTGGCAACAACAATCAACCAACCTGTACGTGTTAATTTGTATATTCAAGCTACTTCTGATATGTTGCCACTGCTTGATGAGGGCAGTATTTATGTTGATATGGTGCGAATATTGCAAGGTAATGCTGGGAATCTATGGGGTTCTCATGGAGCTTCTTTGCATACCTTCCGTTTTGATGTTGAATGGCTGGAGAACAGAAGTGAGGAAGGGTATGGTCCACTTACGGCACAACACTTTGCATACCCTCTTGACCCTCATTGGTGGCAACGTCCAGGTAACGTAGCACCTCAAATTCCACAAATATTTGAACCCGAATTTTACCAGCTAGAATGGTATTTCTCGCAATACTTACGCGCACCTGACGCATACAGAAATAGGATTGAACACAACTCACCAGCGTTTAATAATCGTGGATTATTGCGGCTTAGTCGCACTTTTGAGGAAATAACTTACTTACGTAACGGGCAACATGAAATTTCTATAGTTGTAACAAACTTTTTGGGACATTCTGTAGACAACACACCCCTTGAAGACGAAACTACACGAGACCAAATCTTATCATATCTTAATAACAACCCTCAAAATGCCATAGCTTTATTTACATTTGTCAATAATGGAGAACCATTCCATTTTATTGTTTTAGGTTCTTCTACAGAAACTACTGCTTTTAGCAATCATCTTATAGAAAGGTTGCCTGTAGGAAGTTTTCAGTTTAATTTTTATACTCACGCACCCATTGCTTCTCGAATAAGCACAAATGCGGCAATTTCGTCGGGAAATCCCTCTGTGGATGTTGTGCAACGGTCAATTCCTGTGGGTGTTGCACAAGTATTTGATGTGGATTTAAGCGATGACGAACCAGAGGCGTTTTCTCGACATTTTGGCGGAACACATGTATTTTACCATATAAACTCAAGCAATATTGATGGTCGCACTGCGGCTCTAGCATTTGATATACGTTTGTATATTCCATATCGCATAAGCAGATTAACCAGTTTTGAGCCTGAATTGTCTTTTTTTGAGTTAAGAGACTATGTCTTAGAACCAATTGATTATGGCATTTCTGAATTTGTTATAAATTCAAAATCACCACAACCAGATGGTGGTACACAAGCAAATGTGACAGTATTGTTGGATTCTGCAATTGTCCCACGAGCCCGCACTCTGCTTATTGTACGACTATACGAAAATGTTGAACTTCCTCTAAATCTAAATATTCCCACAACACCACTCTTTCAAAGTACATTTACTCAACTCGCACAAGATGTCAATTTGTCTGCACAACAACGCCGACTACAATCAAACAGAAATATAGTAGCAGAATTGTATTTGTATTTTCTAAACCAATAAGTAAAAAAGGAAGGTGAGATTTATAATGTTAAGAAATGTTATATTTCAAGTGACACTAAATAAGGAATTGCGAAAAAATGTTACTTCTGCTGTATTAATACTATTTTTGTTTGCAGTTGTTGTAACCGTAGTGCATATTGTGCTTTTGCAAACTCAAATGGGAATCCGTAATCATGTACATTTTGATACTGCTGATGCTGTGGCAAGTTGGAGAAATTCAGCAATAGTTATCCATGTTGTTTTTCTTGTTTTAACCCTTATTACTACTGGTTTCGCACTTTATGTAATTGATGATAGAATGTATGAAACCTCTGCAAGAGGTGTTACCTCGCAGGCTCTAAAACGCAAGATGAATTGGACTATATTACCAGTAATTTTACTATCAATAACATGCATTGTACTGCTAATCCTCACTACACTATTGGGTGATGGTGGCAGAAACGCAAATACTGGTAGGGTTATATGGTTTCATATATGGCGTAGCTTTTTTTGGGTCATTCCTGTTGCACATTGCGTAATAGCATATTTTGCTACAGAAAGAAAGCTTCCTACATTTGGAAGCAATCAGGCTAGGCGTTCTAGGTCAAAAGGCTAAATATAAGGAAAAGGGAGTGTTTCGTTTATTGAAACACGCAAAAAAAGAAAGAGGTTTTATTATGACAATCAATTACTTAATTGCCGTGGGGGGGGTTGGGTCGCGTATAGTCGAAAGCACTGTTAGACTGTGTGAGAATGGTTATATTAGCACCCCCACCATTAACTGTGCCATGATTGATGTTGACAAAGGGCATGGTAACACAGGAGATACATTAAACTTAATTGAGCGTTACAATGAATGTCGTTTAAATTTAAAGGATGTTCCCACAGTCTTTAAGACAGAAATTAAATTTCCTAGTGTGTTGTCAGAATATAGAATCACACCATTGCAAGGGATTGCCAGAACAAGTGTTAATGCAATTGCTGGAAACAATGCTAATGACTATAACCTAGCTAAAGTTATCTTAGACGAAAAAGAGGCTGGTGAAGAAGTAGATGATGGATTTTATGGCAATTTAACCCTTGGCAATGTTTTTTATAACTACGCTATGCAAAGTGAAGTTGATAGTCCATTTCATAAGCTATTAACAAAAATAGCAGGAAACACTAGGTCAGACAATAATGTGGTAAAAGTGTTTATATGTGGGTCTTTATTTGGGGGGACAGGAGCTTCTGGAATATCCTTCATATGTCAAAAATTAGTTGACATGGTAGGGACACAAAACCGAAGTAAATTGCATATTCATGCGGGGCTAATGCTTCCTTATTTTAAGCCAGAATACACTGACGCTGGTGCTGAAGCAGAAAAAGATGAAAATGGAGAAAAACAATATAAAATTAGGCATGAGATGTTCAAAAAAAATGCAGAAGCAGCATTACAGAAGTACGAAAAAATGGAAAACGTGTTTGATGCAGTTGTAATGGTTGGAGACCCTCAAATGCCTGTACGTGGAAAATATTCTAAGGAAGGTAGAAATCAAAACAACTGGCCACACATTTTAGAGCTTTCTGTTGCAGCAGAAGTTGGTAAGTTTTTTTCTGATGAGTATGTTTTGGCTGATGAAAAGAAACCCAGAGCAACAAGATGGTATGCAAATCCATTTGATTTAAAAGAACCAAATGGAGAAATGAAAGAATATGAACTAGAACGGCTACAATGGGATGATTTTCGCATAAAGGGCGGACCAGAAGCTGATAACAGATTAAGGAATAGCATAGAACGTTTTCTTCTATTTAACTACTACTACTCAATGTATATTGTTCCGACACTGTTTAACCGAAAAGGCGAAGGGCTAGGCACTTGGGATTTTACGGTAGATAAGAATAGAGTAAAAAATCACTTGCCAAAATGGGCAAAAACCAGATTCATTGAACTAACTTTTTTCGGAAGTTTAAAAGGTTGGTATGATAACATAGCCATTACCAAGTTCACAAGCCTATTTGAATACTTTACTAAAAGCGCACAATGGTATTACACACTAGCGTATGATTATGGTAGTGCGGAGGTTCGCCCATGTTGGGAAACATCTGAAACAGGAGGCGCGGCTTGTGATGGTGAACCTGATGGTTGTGTACGACAAAGAAACCCGCTTCTGCCTAAGCTATTCCAAGGAAGAAAAGCTGATTCAAAGGGATTAGAAAAGCTGTTATTAAATAGAGCCTGTATTCATAAAGCAGACTTGATATATTGGTTAGAAAATTACTCAAGGGATATTGATGAGTATTTTGGAATAGAAGACCCTCGAATATATACCATTAACGATAGGGTCGGAGACCATACTACCGAAACGCAAAATGAGATGTTTGTTGATATTCTTACAGAAACATATGAAAAAATTAAAGATGTATTAGCAGGACGATAGAAGGAGGAGCTAAAATGGCATACTTTTTTACTGTTGACTTAAAAAATACAGCTGCTTCCACTAGGGAGAATGTATTAGCACCAACAAAGGAAAGTTTAAAAACAAATGTAACAGACAAAGAAACAGAGAGAGGTCCGTCACATCTCCGCACTGTTGCAAGTTATGATGCATTGCATGAGTTGTGTCAAAAAATTATAAAAGCTGGTAAAGAACCTGACACTTCAAATCCAGGGCAAAGAGACATAGTAAAACCAATAAATGATAAAGCACCATATGCAGTGGGAGTTTATGAGGACTGGCGCACCATAATGTCCATGATTGCTCTTAATAAAATAAATAATTATGATATAGAATTTACCCCTATCAACCTATCTAAAGACGCAAATACAACCCTTTGTAAAATAATTGGACTTGAAAACGAGCGGTTAGACAGTTATCGTAGCATTGGTGAAGATTATAGAAATGATATTTTACCTAATGCAGACTGGGCTAATAGTTATTTTATTAAAATAAAAAACATAGCATCATCAGATAATCCTCATATTTTGGGTGTTACTCATCCACGATTATTAATATTACCCAGCAAAAACCTAAAAGCAACCCTAGAGCGTGTAGGCAAAAATCCACCAGATATATCAAACATTTTTGAAAACATTGGCAATGTTGGCAAATGGATTTATAGCATAAGGAAATTTATTGGAGAACAAGGAAAAGCAGATTCGGTTGCATATTGGCTGTGTGATAGGCTGTATAAAGAGCTTTCATTTAGTTATGACAACTGCAAAACTCAACAAAACATGCTCAATATACCATTATTTGGCGATGCAACCCAAATACTACTTGATACAGAATATGACATCATCTCCGAAACAGAACTAACTGGGCTTTTTAATTGTCTTAACAAGACCATGAAACATATTATTAAAATCCCACCACAACAATGGCGCAATTTTTTTGCTTGCTTTGCTCTAAATGATATCATGGATTTTAAAATTGCTTATAATAAAAATGATGGTATATTCACAAAAGATGGGCATAGTTTTGCTAAAGCAGACCCAAAACATCTATTTTATTTTGTTGATGGTGGTAAATATGACTTGCCATACAAAAATGATGATGAGTTTAAAAATGATATTTTTTCCAATGTATGCCTCTATAACTGGTTAAAACAATTAAAGACATATTGTAAATCTAACACTCGTGAAGATTTAGATTTAACAAACTTTATAACAATTGTACAAGATGTTATGGAGGAAGTGAAAGCCAATATTAATGATACCAGAGGTCTTGATAGTGGTACTACTATTGAACAGATGGGATTAAACTTCTTTAAGGCGGCAAACGCCTCACATCTTGCACATCCCAATGATAACAATCCTTTCCATATGCCAATACACAAGCGTCGTGCTTTATTTATTCATGGCGACAATTCATCAGAGTTGTGTAAAACAGTGCGTAAGGGTTGGCTTGATATGTTGTCTCTTTGGGCATTAAATGACATCCGTAATTTGGGGTTAAATTTTGATGGTATGGCTGGTGAATCAATTGCAAGAACAATAGACCCTGAAAACTGTATTTATAAAGCGGCTGGCAATGATAATTATACAAATTATAAGTTGATGCAACAAAACAAAGAACTTGCAGACACAAGTACGGTACTATTACTTGAACTTTGTAATGATAAAACTGGCACTATTGCAGATATGGAAGCGCATATATCAAAACAATTTAATGACCTTAAAGTGTTTGCTCATGAGAAATTGCTTGTTGCTGCTTGGTTTAGAAAATTACTGGATAATTTAGATGGTGATTTGTTCCTAAATAATGGCGAGCTTAAAAAAATAAAAGGTGTAATTGAAGGGCGCATTATGGATTTAATTGACGAGGCACGTAACGATATTGAAGAACCCAATAAAAAAGACCCTAAAAATGCTAGAACCCTACAAAGTACATCAGCTACAATCACATCTGATTTAGAAACAGCTTCTTTATGGGGAGATAATGGGCTTTATGCGTCAAGCGACATTACTGGCAAGCCAAACTCAATAGTGCAACATATCCCTAGTTGCATAGAAGATAAGATATTTGAAAAGTATCTAATGCTAATTGACTATGGTGACTCAGAAGTAGCAAATAGAGATAAGCTGAAAAACACGTTTGATAATGATAAGTATAAAGAAGCATCTATATATTCTGTTTATACAGATGATATCCCCCCCTTACTTTCAGAAGCGTCCATACTTCTGCCTTTCAAAGATACTTTCTTAAATAAACTGGATGATAATTATAAAGTTGCTAATGTTACAGCCCTTACTAAAAACAATGCAAATCGTATCAAAGCATTTCAAATTGATACTATAGAAACACACGAAGAGGGTTCAGATTATATTGTTACTATTACAGGGCAAAATAAGGTCAATGCCTTTTTAGGTAGTTTGATAATAAAAAAACGTTATTCCAAAGGTTACTGGGACGAAAAGTCTGATGAAGATGACAACCCAATAGGTACTGCTGCTGTCTGGCCAGATGTGGAAATAGAAGGATTTACAGGTTACAAGCTAAATTATGTAACAAAAACAGAGAACACAGAAGCTGGAAAAATGAGTGTTGTTGGCGATACGTTACAAGGTACAGAGTCTGATCCAATCAGATTAAATGCTAGTAAGGAAGCTGGAGACCAAGTTTATTTTAGTAAAGTGTCGTATGAAGGATTGAGTATATTTCCTAAATTTATTCGATTTAGCTTTGAGTCAACTAAATTGCATAGTGATAATTCCATTAATGGTGTTATATTGAACCTTCCCAATAATTTTATTCGCCACATTTCATCTGATGGAGGAGCTATTAATAACGCTACTATTGGTATTGATTTTGGAACATCAAACTCGTTGATATATATTGATATCGCTGGCTTACCTGGTTATCCTAAAGCCCTTCAATGGACAGAGGATAAGGGTAAAGTGCTAACCAATAACCTGCAAAAACTTGGGCACACTGCACAAATGTTTTTCAGGTTACCTAAACATGACCCTATTGGTGACACTGAAACATTTCCTTCAATCTGCGTAGAATATCCAGGCGAAATATCAGGTCAAGAGCCTTTTATTCATGGGAATATTGTATTAATGCCCGCTACACAAATGGATAGTAACGTTGATAAAGTTATTGATTCCCGTTCTTGCAAAAAAGATATGAAGTGGTCACCTGAGGATTTAAACGCACGCATGATTTTTCTTAAACAAATGTTAGCTTCTGCTTATGTTACTATTGTTCGCAAAGCAGAAATGACTGTTAAAAGTGTCAGTATAAGAATATCATATCCAAGCGTTTTTAGAAAAGAAATGTTACACGAATTTAAAAACACATGCACTAGCATTTTGCAACAATTAAATGTGAATATACAACAAAAGACTATAGGTGATACTGGCAAGGTGCTAGGATATCCAGAAGGAACTGCCCATTTTATAACAGAGAGTTATTGTGCCGCACATCTCACCGCATCAGATATTCAAAGTAGTGGCTCTTCTACCAATCGGAGGGCAGACTTTAATCGTGGTGTGATGGTTGTAGATGTTGGTGGTGGTTCTTTAGATATTGCTATTTTTAAAGATATTACTGAACCAAAACTCCATCTGGATAATACCCCCGTTTATGATAATCGTGGCATACCAGAAGAAATAACAACACGTAAAATAATTTTTGAGCATTCAATTGAGATAGGTGCAAGAAAAATTTTAGGGAATGCCTTTTTTGGGAGCGGAAAACGTGACGAAATAACCAGAAAAAAACATCGCGAAAGTGAACATGGTATTACAGTCAATCCACTTGCTGATGCGTTATTCACTCTTTACAAAAGCATTTTAAATGCTGCAGAATCTAAACTTAATAGCGAAGTGGATATCACTAGAAAAAAAGTAATTAGCGATTTGTTTGTGGAAAAGGATAAAGGTGAGGAGGATAAAAAGCAAATACCAAAAACTATAGTGGATAAGTCTAATACTATTGAGCCTGTGTACAGCGGTTTTGCTAGTGGTGTCACATTTGGTAGCGCGCTTATGTTATCCAATCTTAATGCATTGCGCTCTTTAAGAGAGTCAAAAAAGATTGAATTTATTTTTAATTTAGAGAGAATTTTCAAGTGTTATAGCATTGCAACAAAAGAATTTAATGTTCATGGAAAAACTATTGGGTCAATAATTAGTAAAACTATGAAAGGGCAAACTAATATTACCGACCCCATTAATCCAACACTCAACATACTTTATAAAATAGAGCTTGCTTGTGCTGCTATATTCTATTTCTTAGGTTCTATAGCTAGGTCATTACAAAATGAGCCTGAGTATGCATCCTACAATGTTGATATTCAACAAATTATATTGGCAGGTAATGGTTCTGGTGTATTTGACTGGATTGATACTGGAATAGTAGAAAAATTCTATATGAAGGGATTTACTAAAAACACAACAGCATCTTCTGAAAATCAAGAAATACAAGAAGATATAGCACTCCTTCAAACAATAAAAAGAAAACATGAAGTTGCTACTGGGCTCGTGAAAATACCAGATGCAATAAAAGCCGAAGAATTAAGTAAACAGGCAAATAGGTTGCTACCATTATCCCCTGATACAACATTGGATGATATAAAAGAAGAACTTCGTAGCTTCCTTGAGGCTTTTTATGAATTGTCTTGTAAAGATAATAGAAATGAACAAAATGGAAAAGATGTGTTCAGAAATCTTTTCGCCGCCGACCCAAAATTGACTGCTATGAAGGGTAATCCCTTTAGTGGTGCACTTAATGAGCTTGATAAGGTTGCAAGTGATTTTATTAAAGACCAATATGACGAAGCAACTGAAGATAAGTCGCATAGAAATCTGGATATTAAACAACCTGAAAACATCACCCTTGCATTTGCACTTAACATGCTTGGTGAGGGTAGTGGGAACGACAGATGAGACTCCTATATTTAGCAAACATTGGAAACATAAATTCCTCTGAACTAACAAATGGTGATTACGATTTGTCTTCTAATGGCTTTAGTGTAGTATTAATCTTTGTTATTGTTCAAATAGTTATTCTTTTAGTGCTTATACTTCTATTCTGTTACTTGCAAAACAACCCCCAACTTTGCCCAAGATTTATGAGGGGTAAAGTGAGGGGGGGGCATAGGCAGTCAACCTCCCAAGGTAAAAGTGGTGGAAATAGTTGTCCTAATAACACTAACGATAAATGTGTCAACAAAAAAAATGCAGATGAGTATTACGATAAATTATGCAATGCGACAGAAACTATTAAAAAGAAGAATGGTACAATAACCAGTTTAGAAAGCAAGATATCAGGGCTTGAAGACGAAATATGCCAACTCAAACATGCGCAGGGTGGAAATGGCAATGCTTCAACTGGTAGTGGTGGAATTTCTAAAGAAGTTCTATCTACCCCAGAAGACCCATCACCTACACAAGACCCGCCACATGACGCACAGTCGCAAGTAACTTTAACTATGGACGAGAAAGAGTTTATAATACGAGTATTTGAAGGCTATCATTTCGCCAACGAAGGTAGTCGTCAAGATAGAGAGCGTTTTAGAAGTCACTATAGGCAACCTCCGAAAACCGATATGAGAAGTCAAATTTACGAGGAATTGAAAAATTCGAATGATTACAAACCAATTTCAAGGGATTTTCAGTGGAAAACCCACCTATTTTGTGGATAACTT
>Ga0123355_10005312_pt1:0-17500 | contig 18823 bp, 8 predicted proteins | sample TergutEmb28metaG_3_FD_89872 | JGI IMG/M metagenome (GOLD analysis project Ga0123355, IMG submission 89872) | Embiratermes neotenicus P1 segment gut microbial communities from Petit-Saut dam, French Guiana - Emb289 P1 | ecosystem: Host-associated > Arthropoda: Insects > Digestive system >... | reverse complement strand
AGTCATAATAATATCAAGAATCACTCGCAGGAATTTACGTTGCTCTCGTTAACTCAGCACACCCGACTCATAGCCCTGTTATGGCCAGCCAGGGCTACCACCAAAATATCCCTTGCGGCGCAACGACACCCCTTGGCAGTGCCTGCAGGTTCCGGGTTCCAGAGAGTGGCGGGTGTAACAAAACGGTCTGCTGCCTGCACTAACTTGCTGTTGTAACCTCTCTCACAGGAATAAAACACCAACACGTTTTACAAGTTATACTTTACTACTAGTAATAAAATAAAAATAATACAAAAAGGCATAAAAAGAAATAAAGTGAAATGAAATAAAATGAGATGAATAAATTGAAACACAAAATAACAAAGGAGGATGCTCTCCGAGAAAATTACTAAAAACCCTAATAGTAATCTATACCAGGGGAGATAGCCGGTCCAGGGTGTTAGATTAGTACAAACGGAAGACTGCATACCGTAATCCGTAATCCATAATCAAAGCACACAAAAAGAACAAAAGTTCGCAAAAGTCCGGCAATGCACTTACGCTCCAGCCGAGTATTTGTCCAGACAACGACGGCTCCCCTCGTGCGTTCTGCTTCCGTCACCACGTCTCAGGAACTCAACTCGGTCACAGCGCAAGGGAACTGCCAGAGTAAAACTTTCTATTCCCCAAACGCCTTGCGGAAGAAAAGGGGGGGGGGAGGGGTCGACCTTACCGACGTCACGACCAACACCGACACTCCAAGGGTTGCCAAATCACCCACACAACTTGCAAATATTTCCATGGGCATAACAGCCCTATCTACAGTTTGCTCAGTTCTGTTGTCTACTGATGCTCAGAGCACTAACGGCTGGTCTCGAACACAGTACTCCACAGATTCACTTCTACATTACGCAACGCACTATGCAGTTCCGCAGTTACCATTTCCCTTCGCTCTGCTGCACACACTCGCTGTCCGCTATCCGCAATACTGTGATTCGCCGTGACAAGACTGTCCATCTCTTGGTATCTGCTGACCTTACATAATGCTTATTGCACGTCTCAAACTTATTTCGCTCTTGTAGTCGGCGTTTGTTATCCCTAGAATGTTCTGCCTCCTTCTCGAGCGGGAGAGTTCAGGCAGCCTTGCCGTGAGACTGCGCTTGTCGTCACACTACTAGGCGCTGTTGCCTTCTGCCACAATATTCTACAAAGAAACTGTGAAATTATTACTGAATTTTATTTGATATCCATTTTTGCAACTGGGTCGTTGAATAACCCGTCATAGTATGAGCTACGATGTTTGATATACACACGAATTTGTTAAGCGGAAGTTCGTATATTTTTAGGGAAATATCTTAGAGAATATATCTTTTGAACTAGTAGTACTTGTGTAGGAATTAATTCCAAAATTTTTAACTTACAAGAAAATTTTATATATTAGAATACCTGTAACATTTCTGTCCTCATCCACTCTTATCCAATTGGTATAAAAATTATGCTACTTTATTTGAATTGCCCTCCCACATAATTTGATTATTGTGTTTATATTCAGCAGCGGGGTGTCGGTGCTTCTAATGGAAAGACATATCTTACAGTTCTAATTAATTGCTATCCTATAATTTGTCCTGTAAGAAAGTTTTGACATTGTTGCAATTAACCCTTTAAACGCCGAGTTAAATCCCATCTTCCATATGCTGTCATTATTAGGAGCTCACCATATTTTCTACGTTAGCGGGTTAAGAGTTAAATTGGTCAATACAAAACTTCTTTAGCTGCTTACACATTTATTTTATTGGTGTTATAGCAGATTTAGATTTCATTTCTGAAACCTGATTTTAATTCGCACTATCTGCCAGTTATATGCTTTCCTGTAAACGTGCCTTGTTTTTCTTTGCGCTGTTGTACGTAATGACGTTTATCTTCGTATTGTTGGCGAAGCCAGGCTGTCCTTCGAAGACTCAGATAGAAACCGACACTGTTTTTAAATTGTGAACATAAATATTCATCTTCCCAGTTTTGTAGCTGATTTTACTACCTTATTCCATGTTTCTGTTTATAAATCGCAAAACGTTTAGCAAAGTTTCCAACATATTGAAATTTCGCGAGTAGCCATATGAATAGGCACGAGTCTCATGCGGCCTGCATACCATCAGGTTGTATGCCTGCTAAACAGCGTAACTTTCTATGAGAACTAATGACGATTAAAATTTGGCATTTTTTAATATAGAAATTTATTCCGCTAGCTTTTGTGGAACCAGAAGTACACGTATAAAGAGCCTTGTGATGTAACACGTTTATTTAAACTGGGCATAATATAGATGCGAGATATGTTTGAAGAAACTTACTAACATAAAATAACATTTGGATTATATCCTACTTTCTTTAGCCTGCCTATGTGACAAACACGAAACTTTTATATTTTCCCCACTTTATCTTCCAGTCGTAATGCTGACACCACTCTCCATTTTGCGGATAATTACTAACACAAAACAGGAAGGAGAAATATTATGTCTTCCAGGAGCGCTGGAGAGATGGAACTACCGGCCTCATTGGCGTATTGTTGATAGTGACATCCATAACGGGTGGGCTGTTGGCTCTAAATTAGAACATACATAAAAAAATTCTGAATGTAGTTTAAACCTTGTTTTCGTCACAACAAACGTATACGAATGACAGCCATTGTAACTTGTTTTGTCTATTAAAGAATAAACGTGACCGTATCAGATCGCCATGTTCTTCGAATGGTGTGGAATTTGTGTACTGCAGGGTCATGGGCATCTGAAATGTATATTCACTAATTATAAACGTTTTCTTTTATAACTTAAAACATAAACATAAAGGCATCTCGAATATTTTATTTAGCTTTCAGTCTGACATCGACAATTAACGAAATGTTAGTCAAGACAGAAATACAAATTTTGGCAAGAAAGAGAAAGCAATACTTAAATTGATGGTGAAATAATTTTAGATAATTTAGTTTAGAATGAAACGATAAGAACGTCTTTAAGTTATAAGTTATAAATTATACGAAGGTTAAAGAATACTTAACAATCAATATCTAACAGTACAAATATGGACGGTGATTCGAAATATGGTACTTTAAATAAGAAGTACCAATTTGTTCGTTATATCGCTTCAATTGAAGAGAATATATAGATGAAGAATTTTTCAGTGATATAACTAGATATTGATGTGCGAAATGTGCTTACAAGGTATCACTTATAAACTGGCACTTTTAAAGACCGATTTATCGGGAATCCTGATGGTTTAGTTCCAGTGGTTTTGACTTTTATGGATGGTTAATGTGACGGTTCGGTTCCCAAATGAACATCTTTAAGCTACTCCAGAGACTTAGTTCTAAAATTTTCTAAGTGGGGTACAGAGCTTATCACAGTTTTAGTTACTTAACTTTATACGTTTCACATTTTCCAATATTTAAAAACGACAAAAAACAAACGTAATATTTGGAAACTTGAACACGTTTCCTTCCTATGGCGAAAGATTGGGATGCACCTGTTCTTTGGGCCGGTGGGCAGAGCCGAAAGAAGGAGAATAGCTTGAATAGATCTATGTTAGAGCGAAACTGGTGCATGGTGACACTCCCAGCCCTTTCCTTACCACGAAGCGAAAAACAGGATCCTCTTTCCGCAACTTTGTTTCTGTTGTGCTTTTTAAACAAAGGACGGTGGACAAATTCCAAATCCCGAGTAGCCCTAAACAACTCAAACATGTTTCTCCAATTACACATTCCGGCTGTAAAATGAGGGTCATATCATTCCGTATTGGTTCATATCAGTTCCTATCAGTTAATGCCAGTTCATATCAGCTCTAATCAGTTCATCTAGTTTTTATCAGTTCGTATCGGTTCATATCAGTTAATGTCAGTTCATATCAGTTCATATCAGCCCCTTTACCGTAGTAACTTGATTAAATATAATCCAGGCGACTTGTGTTTGATGATAAAAATTGAAATTTTCTGCACGTTTTCTTGAAACACTGGTTATCGGTTTTCTTCAAATTCAATTCATGTTTAATCATGAATTTGGCTACTAGTTTCTCCCCTAAACCTCCAAACACTAAACGCATTTACACTGTGCACAGTGTATGAATATAAAAGGGCACATTTATTACATAATTATTTGCAGTTGAAAATTACTAGGGTTTTCCGAAACGCAATAATATTTAATTCTTTTTAGGAAGAGTCATTCTGCTTGGCACCATTTTTCTAGCAAAAAACCACGGATTTTAAAGGCAGTTTTGTTTATTATTTCACTTAAGGACGGCTATAATAGCCATGTCATCTAAGGGCTGAGGTCGTGGCTTAAAATACAACTTGTGGACTTGAATGTGTGTACAGAGAGGGTTCATGAATCCTGAGAAAAAGAACCCTGGATTTCACTGGCCTTAAGTCTGTAGGCGAGGGCAAAGGTTTGAGCGAGAACTTGTTTGTGAGTCACGAATGGTAAAGGGTAAGGGAGGAAACAGTTGTGAGTATAGTAAAAGAGGGACGGAAGGAAAATAACTAGAAAAAGGTAAAATAAAAAATAAAAAGCAGTAAGAGGCAGAGGTGCAAGGAAGGATAGGAAAATCTGACCTAGGAAAGACGGGAGAAGAAGCGATAAACAAAAGAATAATAGAAGAAAACAAATAGGAACCATGAAAGGGGGGAGGGGGCACAGAAAGAAGTATCGCAAGGGTGGGGGTAAACAAGCCAGAGACGATGGGGAAAAAGAGACTGCAAATAATCTACTAGTTGATGTATTTGAGGAAGTTCTGTAAACCGGAGATTTGTACTTGGGACATTCTTTGATTTTACATATGTTAAGTGAACGACGTGTTTCATTTTTAATTTGTGTAGTTAGCAACCAAAGTTGAAACCATGTATTATACAAAAATTTGCCAAGAAAACACACCTGTAAGTTAATATTAATCAGAGGTCATTAGTATGCACCATTACTTCTGAAATGTACTAAGTGTAGCGTGAGAGTATCTGGCAGATAAACGCGCACGCAGAGCTGAATATCTTTCGGGGTTAAAGTGCGACTTTTTGAAGTAACTAATATTGACTTTTTTTGTGGTGTGCTTTGCGACTTTCATGTTGCGAGTACAAAGAATTCCCACGCATTGTAAGTACACAACAATGCGACTACCCTATGACCTCATTTCCGTACATTTCAATATTTTTCGCCTTGGCGTATTGTGATTTGCCAGCCGCATTTTCTCATTGTAGAAACGAATTGACGAAGTCCTTGTAGGGAGAGGTTACAACGAAATCCTGGAATCATTAAGCTGTTTGCATTAGTGACCAATTTTATTGTACATCTGTAAACGTAATGGGGTAATATGTAGTTTGTTTCTGTGATTTTTGTTGTAAAGTTATCTTAATCGAAGAGTATGTACTTGCGAACTCCCTTTCCTAATTTGCTTAAAACAGTACACAATGTTGTATTAAACTTCATATTTGGTTACTAAATGGACAAAGAAACGTGATTACTGTGTAATACAGTAAACGACTAGAATTGACAGAGAACACTCACCAGTGGTCGCGCGTTTCTAATTTCCAAAATAAAGACGTCAGAGCAGGGCCTGTGCCCTGAAAGTTCTGCAGGCTGTTATCTGAAAGAATTCCGAACTGTGAACTTCCCTCGTGGGATCACACACTCATTCTTTCCTTCCAGTAAACACACGCTCTGCGAACATCTTACCCAGTCGCTCACTGTCTCTGTCTTCTGTCTGTCTGTCTATCTGTCTGTCTGTCACAGCAACCATCAATCTACTTCCTTTGCTGCCTACTGAATGTAGGAGTCTGATACGATGGCAGCACACGATTCCGTTACTGAAGGGGGTTATGGTGCAGAATTTATTTTACTTCGTTAGACGCCGAGATATTTTACTGCTTCCTGATGGTGTCGATGATGTGAATGGAACGAAAAGCAGGATCAAAACTTAATGTTACGATTCGCGGTTATTTAAAGACTTCTTGTTTGTTTGTTGATTTTATAGCGACAATAAAAACATCAGTGTGGTTATTGTCTTCAAAAGATATGAAACGTTTCGCTTCTTTCCTAGAATTTATTCAGTGGGACGGAAAAATCTACATGAAAGGCGATGCAAAATATTTTACATTTAAAATCGTGTAGAAATATTTACTATTTTTAGGATCCCACTTGATAGGCTGCATTACACACGCACCCTTCATTTCACATTCGTTTTTTTGTACGTTCCTGGTTTATATAGGGACATTTTGTTAGATATAGACATGCAGAGATAGTGATGTTAATTCTATTGACGATGTTAAATTCCTAACAAATGTAGACCAATGGAGAACTCCATTTTTCTGTAGAGTGTGTGTAGCAGCCATATTCCAGAAAACGGGACAACTTAGTTGCGCCACTGAGAAGCCCAAAAATTAGCACAATTTAGAAATCTCGTGTCTAGCATAATAAATATTAACGGCAGCAGTAGTCTGATGGAGCCACATAATAGGATAATTATGAGCAATAAATTAAAAAAATAGCCGATTCCGATCGCCGTGCAGTCTAGAACTCTGGACTGCGGCCACTTGCTTTCTATAATTGCAGGTTTGAATCCTGCCGGCAGCATGGATGTAAGTCTACTGTGAGTGTTGCTTGATGTCAGGTAGAGAGGTAGAGGTCTCTGCGACTGGTAGATTACTCGTCCAGAGGAGTCCTACCGAGTGAATGTGTGCGTGTGTGTGTCCTTGAGTGTGAACAGATGCTACAATAACTCCGTACTCCTACAATTAGTAGGTAGAAGAAGTCAGAATGAGAAAGAAAAAAGAAATTAAAAAAGGCATTAAGAAGTGTTTGCAAAGGATAATTTTACTTTTCCCCCACTGCATAAAAAAGCTTGCCTGTATGGACCGAGGAAGCCACAAGAACCTGTAGGTGTCTATCACCCACATCCGCACCGAAATTCTCCCGTGTAAAGAAGTGTAACCTGACCAGCATCAAATGCATTTCAGATGGTATTTCTTGGATCAGAAGAGAAGAAGAAATTCGTGTCTCATAACAAATTTTTAGTTAGTTTTTACAGTAAAGTAAGAACAAAAAATGTATGCGAAATGGTCAGATTACGAAGAATACTTTGATCTGTATCTTCTTTCGTATTACGCCGCAGTTCAGTGACCAGTCCGTGACCGGAATCTGTCGTTACAGTTTTGTATGTTGCTCCGTGATCACGTGCCTCTGTTGTAGCGTGTTCCAAACTGTGACGTCAGCGTTTGGGCAAAGCGTTGAGCGTTAAGTGAGAAGTTTCGTGACATTACTGTTATTTGGAACCCTCAAATGAAGTAATTAAATTTTGGTTATGTAACATTTGCTCCTCCGATCCCATTGGCCACGCGGTCTAATCGTAGGACTGTTGCCTCTCGCTTGCTGGGATTGCGGGTTCGAACCTCGCCGGGGGTATGGCTGTCTGTCTCTTAAGATTAGTGTGTGTTGTCAGGTAGAAGACTCGGCGACTGGCTGGTCACTTGTCTTGAGATTTCATACCGAATGTGTCTGAGTGTGATGGTGAAGCCTCGACAATCAGATGGACCTGGCTGTCTAGAGGCTGTCGCTTCGGCAGAGAAGTCCACAATGGAAAAATATCTGAAGGGTAATAAAAAAAGCCTACATACCTTTGAAGAACTGAAGGAGAAAATCGCACCCCAGCTAAAGGAATGATCCTCTACAATCATTCGAGAATATTAAGAAAAATCGTTCAAGAGAAATCAAACTAGTAATTTGGTCAAAATGCTAAATAGACCGCAACATATGACAAATAACTACATTAAAATAGTTTTGGTACTTCAGCCATAAAAACATGAATGCTTACATAAGATATGTGTAGTGCTGCATGCACACTGAGCTTTATGACATGTCATAACTCTTTAATGGAGGCTTGGATGTATGAAATTGAGAACTCTTCTCTCTTCCCGCACTATATTTTCGTTGCTAAGTTTGTGCCTCTTTTATTCCTCCGTACCTGAACAGAAGGCATTGAAATTACGTACTAAAAACTGATATATTTATCTGCTCATTGAAGAAAGTGTAAAGTTCATTTCAGCACTAAGAGTGTTCATTTCAGCACTAACAATGTTTCTGTGTGTCGTACAGTTTAAAGAAAAATAAAATAAAATTACAAAGATATATAACCTCTCATTTTTTGTGATGTTTTTAAAAAGTTCCTACACTTATAGGCTAACCGTGCAGTATTTTCCCCTATTGTATGAAGATATTGTTATTATTATTACTATTACTATTACTACTGATGTAGTACTTTACGTTGCAGCACTTTTCCAACGGCTAGTGCGCCTACATATTTTCAAACCTATAAACTCGAAGAGGATTACAAGAGTGATTTCAGTGTTAAATGGGTAACAGTTTGTAAACAACATGTCTAGCCTGTCTCTTTCTTTGACACTCCTACGTCAGATATGAGGAAAAGAATTAAACTGGTTTAATTTGCATGGCGTCGTGCATGGAAATCGAAATAAAATAAAGTACAGTAACAAAACTGAGATTTCAAATAAAATTATTGTTACTACATAATTCGGTGACAATTATTTATTTAAAATTAACCATTTGAAGACGTCCATAATATATAAAAGTTCTCCTTGTACCGAAATAATGTATGTCAATGAGCAAGATTAGTCGGTTAATACTGTAGGGAAATAATAGACCATTATTTTAATAATGTCAGGAAACTTATAAATACACTGCGTGCGCAATTCAGAGCAGAGCATTCTAATGTTCAACCAGGCGGTGCATTTACGTGTATCTAACATCAGACTAGAAACGGTTTTTCTGCAGCGAAGTCACCATAAGTACAGACTTCGACTTCCATCTACGAAAGACAGTGTCCACGATGGTACAGTCACCACAAAGTATGACTTTTTGCTTCAAGTCGGTAGCCCAAGGCGCCCACAGTCTGTTACATCAGAGACATTTGGATCTCTCAGTGTGCAGGAAATATCTGTGCGTTTCTGTGCGATCTTCGCCTAAAATGAACACATGATAGGAAGGCATTGTGTATATTTACGCCTTACCTTCTTTTCATAAAACACTGAAAATTTCATTTTAAATTTGTTATATTCGGTCTACGCCAAAGTTGTCTGGCGTGCGTGTCTGTAATAGTGAAAATTTTGCGACACCTTGAAGAACGGGATAGAAGTAATGTCAAAAAAACTGTGTATATTTATAGTTCCTGTTAAGACTGATGGTGCCAGACAGAATCGTTATGTTACAAATGAAATGTTGTCCAAAATTTTAAAATCAATAAGCTGAAAAACGTGAATTTGCTTTACTCTGGTTGGGTACATGGGACGAATTTCTCTCCACTTGGTTGTACTGGCTGCAGAAGAGTCAAACAAATTGCTGTGTCAGCTGCAACGCTGCAGCAAAATGCACTCTGATCAGATGCTACAAATCAATGAATTTTATAAAATTGATGAAACACATAAATGTGGTTGGTTAAAAGCAGACTGTCTGCGGAGGGAAATGAATTGTACCATTGTGATTATATAAATTGGAATTGGAATTTGGTTCACAGTTATTTGAAACACACGACGGTGTGGAAGGTATAATTGTTGGATTTATGTGAATCTTTACACGACTTGTAAAAGTACTGGAACATTTTAAATTTAATTCATATACACTGAGATTGATCCTTTTATTTCTTATGACACTTTTTAATAAAAATATGTTAGTGGATTGAAAAACAAAGTGCGTTTTGAAAGTATGAAGTAAAAACGACCCATTGCCTTCGGCAAGTGCAAATAACCACCAAGGTAGAAATGCGACTTTATCTTTAGGTTATAAGTAATGTGTTTCAGTAACCACTGGATTTAAGGCAGCAGTAACTACGTCAGAGGTTCCGGAAATTGTTACATCTGAGAATCCGAGTAACAAAAAATAGTACGCAGACCCAATCTTTACAGTTAATCATCACTTAACACAACATGTTTCGGCCGTAATACCGACCCTCTTCAGGTAATGTAACTTAAGAAGAGATTGAAGAGGATTTCTATTGTACGAACTCCAGGTCGAGAATAAACTGTGATTTTATTTTTTATAAATAACATTCAAATTAAAATGTCCGTTTTTTGCAAATAAATTTTCAGTTTAACTGCCGCGGTTTTTCAAATAATATTAAAATTAAAATATTGCCTTTTTGGAAATAACATTCGAATTAATATGTCCGCTTTCTTTTACAGATAAGATATAACTTAAGATGTATGCGATTAGTAAAATGCAAAATGAGATCCTATCTTGTTCTCCACCTTATTCTTGTACAAAATAATTTTCTATTAAGTGTTTTAAGCGGTGATGCTGGCCGACTTTAAGGCCGGAATATTTTGTTTATTGTAAGGATTGAGTTGCGAAGAACGATTTTCACGACTCAATCTTTATGATCCGCACAATCTTAGCCATGACACCTAACCTGGACACTAGACACAGGAAAGCGATAAACTTCACCGTCCCTAAGTTTTACCTGCAGAAGAAGCTCCTTCTACACGTTCACGGAAGCCGAGGCTTCCTAGCAATTGGTCTTATAGTGGCGATGGTGACTGAAAGACTTCAAGCTCCTGCCTCAAAATAAGTACGAAATAAGCCGTACCACTAAATAAGTGCGTGAACATACCTAACTGCGTCGTATTATCAAACGGGCAGTAATGCTGTAGACTTTTCTTCCAAAACAGAGTATCCCAGTCATTATGTGCTTGGCCCATTGTCGAAGTGATTTATCTTGTACTTAAAGAGAAACTTCCAGCAGCGTCAGCAAGACAATCCTGAAATTTGTGGCGAAAAAAAATGTTTAAGAGAGTGAAGACGAGGAGGGAACAATTGTAAGACTTCTGAAAAGAATCCATGCGGAATAATGTCACTGGGTTGGAATGGGATGGTCTCAGAATACAGAAAATAAATGAGGAAAGGAATAACAAGGCAGTAGAACGTAACACAAAATAAAAGAAGACAAAACATTTTAGCCTTGTTGAAGTTGTCATGGTTGATAAGTGGCGATTAAAAATGTTATACATTCCTTGTTCAACTAGTGGGGATATATATGTCTATAGTGTTACACTTATTGTCCTATATTTTACTTACAGGTAGACGTCGCTACAGTTCACTGACTTATATTGCACAAAACAGGCCATCTAAAGCCAGTAAAATTCTTTTTCACACGTGTCAGACTCATGTTTGTGTACAGACTTACAGATACATATGCACACAAACATTGCCTGGAATTATCAAAATGCAATGCAGACACACAGGATAAACTTCTGGGAATCTGGGAACCAATTTATGATTTCTACTTCCCTTCAAATGCTTCCTATTGAAGGCCCCTTTCAAGAGATTATCATCATCCCTGCTTTGTATTCATAAGAAATTGGATTGGATAAATTTTCCCTCCAAGTGTGTAGTGATCACTGCATTCGACATAGTTACTCAGCCCTAAGTGGCCACTGTAGTGCATATAGTGTCGTTGATTGCCCTACGATCGACCCATCCACACCTTTTCCAAATCTTAGTCCGGAGACTTTCTGTTGCGACTGATAATTTTCTTTTAGGCAATAGCTGGTATGATAGATTTCATTAGGCAATAGTTGGTATGGTAGACTACATTAGGCAATAGTTGGTATTACAACCGTCCTTTGCTGCCCGTACAAAAACCTAACTAGCTCGCGCCAGTTATCATGTCCTATCTAAGGGAATATTTACGTGTAGGCTGTATCAGACGGACTTTACAGTGTCAGCACTAGCAACTGATAGTAGATCATTTATTTTATTTACCACTTATTTCAAATTTTACACTAACTTTTAGCAGCAAGCAATCTGAAGTAACCATTGCGGTTGTTTTTAGTTACAAGACTATCACATGACATTTACCTCCCTTGGGTGCTACCGCTAGCGTTGAACTCTTGTCCCTCATTGACTCTCTTCTTCTTAGCTACTAACACATATCGCAAATTAAACTTCACCTTCCAAACTGGTGAAAAGAGCGTGACTCCATTTCAAACAAGTGCAGCAGCAGATTCGACTTCAGCTGGCACTGTCTTCCAAAAACAGACCGGCGCAGAGCTTGATTTCGGCATCCTCGTCTTCACCTGTCAAGTGTTGGGACTCATCAGAGTCTCGAATTTCAACTGCCATTTCGTCTTCCTCGTCACAGAACCTCTTGTTGAGGTGATTACCACATGTCAGTAAGGCAGGTCTCTTGCCACTATTGATGTCTCCTTTAGTTTGTTCAGTGCTAGATGGTTTCTTCTTGTTTGCCCATATTTGTTTCTTTTTATTGGCCTTCATTTGTGTCTTCTACTGAGCAGCTCCATCATCCTTTCGCGATAAATCAATATTTTTCTTCTAGGGAGAGCTAGTGATGATCTGAACATGTTGAAGCTTGTAACTGTTGCTTGGTATTGCAATTTAGAGAGGTCAAATGGCTGCTATCAGCTGTTCGGTAGGAGTCATAATCTATACTGATGTAGGCAGTGGATCAGATTCCTTGTAATTTCCCGATCAGTTTTGATCTATTGTCAAAAACGCGGAATTCTTATTGAAACCTGTTTCGTCAGAGAGAAGGTCGTGCAGCCGAAATATGTTCCTGTGGTAAGTGTAAAGCTCCGCGTTAGGGACACCAGTGACTGCACACTCTGCTGTAGCAACCCTGACATATTTAGGTTCGTCAGAATAATTCGGCTACTTTATAGACTGTCACAGCTCTGCCATTATTTATCCGTATCCACTGTTCAGTACTTTAAACATAAAGTGCGTTGAGACGTGACATGAAGCTTAAATCAGTAGGCTACATCTTGTGCGTCGAATGAGGTGGCAGGGAAGTTAGAGGAACATGATGGTCTTAGACCAAAATTTATGACATCTAAACTCCTGGTATGCGGATAGTATCCATCTCACACGGGTAAGACGAAATCCGCCTCAGCAGGGTTCACGCGTTGCACGAAATGGCGGAACGATTGCTTAACCGTTTGGCGCCGGAATTATTTTTTTAATTTTAGCACACCCTGTATATAAAATGTGAATAGAACAGGAACCAAATACGTTAGAATTATGAAACAAACTGCATTTTGAAGAGAAAGGAACGGAGAGTATAGATCATGTTTAAAATATTCAGTATCTATATTTGTTGAATAAATATATAGAATGCAACGTTTAGAGGTTAGCGGTGCGGTACGACACCTGTAGTTGTCGTTAGGCGTCAAAGGGTTAAAGAGATCCGACTGGATCTACCCAGAAGTGTGACAATCGTAAATTGAACTTGGTGGAGCCCCGTTCATAAGTTCTAGCTTCATATTCTTCCGTGGCAAAATTATTAGTAGAGGAAGCTGGAGTGTTGTTTGTGACGACTGTTATCGGGCAGTCCCTTTCCGCTGATTGAGGCGTAGGTGTGTGGCGTTCTCCTCGTAAACCAGTTACTGTTATGTGGTTATGCTAGACGATGTTTATGCCCTTCTCATCACAGTTGCACAGCCTGTTGGAAGCACCACTCTGGTTCAAATAAGTAGTAAAATTTGGCTACTTTCTCAGGAGTGAACATTTTGCATGGGAAAATGATAGGCCTCGTGGTGTTCTAACCGATAGCTTAGGATTTCGGCTTAAGAATCTTGCGGTTGCTTCCTTCTCCTTTGGAAAGGGATTTGCAATGCCGTTCTGTTTCACCAGTTGAAGAGGAAACCAGCAAAGTCTTTTTGAGATAATCGGAAAAATCTTTTCTCCATAAGAATTCAGTAATCCGAAAGATCTGTCTCCGAGTTCTTTGAAAGTTATGGTTTCCCATTCAGCTTAGCATTCACGACTTATTCCACATTTCCCCCCGAATCGTTCACATAACGTTTTAGAGTTGTCTGTGAAACGTTGAACATTCTAGCTGCCTTGTAACTCCCCACTCCTTTGTACCTTGTGCCTTGCACTGTAGATTTTATACGATCTGGGCTTCACGGTTTCCTTCCAAGCATCTTTACCTACAAATTTAGCATTACAAATAAAATAAAGTGGTAACTAATTAAAAAAAAGCTTTTGCCGCCAAAATATACCCCTAATATATTGTTTACTATCCTGCTTTATAAGATTAGATGCCAGTGCTTCAGTTAAGCATTAAAGCGAAATTTTCAAGAACGTGAATATATATAATAAAAGAGCACAAAAAATGGACTCTCTTACACTAAGCAGATAACTAAAATTTCTTAACTTCTACAAGAAGCGCAAAATGTCTGCAGCGACGCAAATATTCTGACGAATTACAAAAGAAAAGGAACTCCTGGATTTTGGAAGTTGGTTCTTCTAAAGACAAACTTTGCTTCCACAACGGTTACACCTGTGCTCTAGTAGTAGCATACACCGCTCAAAGTCCCCTCACCACATTAGGCGCGCTTTCTCTGCTCAGGTTTTGGGGCAGGAACGAGGGGTTCTTACCTGTTAGAGGAGGCAGCATGTAGTTACCAGAGTTCCTTAATGCTTAAACCACAGGAACGTATTTAGGAGAAGACGGCGCTCAGTGACATGTAGATATTTTTAAACCGCGTAGGATATTTCTTTCCTTAAATTACACTTTTAAACATACAATTACTAATAATGGATGTCTTGAAATATTAAAAATACAATTTCAAAGGTTACGTCATTATGCAAGGAAAGGGTCTTGAGTGGAAGATTAGCTCAAAATTTTCGTCTGCATTTATAGTCTTCGATAAATTTTAATATAACTTACTGGAATAAATTTAATTATTATCTTTTTTTGTAAGCACATAGAAGCGGGAGTATAGCCGTTACAAATAGTAAAGTGTCGTACTGATTTGTAAATTAAAAGAGATATATTTTGCCATGGGATAATCGTGAAGATCCAGCGACTCAAAATTAACATTATATGAATGGGCAAATGAATACACGACAGCATGAGACTTCAAGTTAAGACACGATACATGTGTTATAAACCTTGAAATGAAATCCATATAAGCGCAATAAAATTATACAGAAACACGAAGGTCCTTCAACTTCCAGCTTAAAGCCCTGCCACACCAAAGTGCAATGTCTGGTCTGAGAAAACCTCACTGAAAGTCCTTCGGGTTTCCTGTGGCTAGGAGGTACAGGAAGCAGTGAATTCGATGCTTTACGCACAAACGGAGGTATTTTCCTCTCAGTGGGATACAAAAGAAGTTTCACTTTATCAGCAAATGCATCGGAGTGTTCACACAGAAACTGCTGATATTTTCAAGCGCGTTCGCAAAATTGCGAAAAACGACAATTTTCTTCGTCATGTCTGTCCGCATGGAAAACCTCGGCTCTCATTGGACGGTTTTTTGTGAAGTCTGATATTCTAATATTTTTCGAAAATCTGTCGAGAAAATTATTTTCGTTAAAATCCGAGAAGAATAACGGGCACATTACATGAAGATCAATATACATTTCTGACCATACCTCGCTCAGTTGTTCTTAGAGTGAGAATTGCTTCACACCAAATTTGTAGAGAAAATCAAAACACATTTTGTGTTCGGTACTTTTTTTTTCCCGAAAATCTTGCTTTTTGTGATACAATATGGAAAAATTTTTTGGAGAGCCGGAGAGGTCACAGATGAAAATATGGTGCAAGCACATGTCACGCTGGGTAATTAAGTCTACAAATACACACACTCACAGTACGTTATACTAATTGTTCTTCCGCTGCAAGAATGGGTACATGAAAGCACCTCAGTGTTACATTATACCTACATTGCCTATCTTGTTTAATCTACTTTGTAGCAGACAGAATATTATGGAAGAAAAGTGTGGAATAAATACAAAGACAACACAGACAGAATAATTGCGTCGTGCTTTGTCATAGGTCATTACACTCTTCGGCATATATTGATAAAATATTTAATATACATAACTTATCTACGAGTCATTGAAAGCCGTGGTTAATTTTTAGTACTCTAACATCCCGACAGCAAGCGTACTGAAGCGCTTTATCACAAGAATCACATACACCAAAATATGCTACTTCTGGCAAAAGGCTGAATTAGGTGAGTGTAATCTCTACATGATCAGGGGTGTTACTCTATATTTCTGTAGTTCCCTGTAGAATGACATGACATGCCACGATTTTGCAAAATGACACCAAAATTCAGAACATGTGGAATTCTATTTCTTCTCTTGTTCTGCTCTTCGGTATCATATCCATCACCTGTCACTTCTATTTGTTATTGACATATCGCGCAACAGTTTGTCCGTGTCTACATTAATGGCTGGCATCAGAGGCCCTCTCATTTTTATGAGTTTTTTCGCTACGATTCTACGTTGGTAATCTTTCATTACATAAACTTTATAGCAAGGGATTTAGACAGCTGGTGCATTGTAAAAGTTTTAGGGACTTGCGAGTTGTAAAGTCACAATTGTAATGTTGTAATGACACGTATGTATTATCAAAAACTCTTACAATGCTTAACCTTTTAAAGACTAAACGTAATCTGCTTTGTGTGAAGAACCAGTCCGTACCGCGCAGTAAACATTTTCAAACACGATTATAAAAACCAATCAGAAAATGACGTATAAAGCAAAAGTCGCCGTCTGTTCCTAGATCCGTATAAAACACTCAAAGCAAAGCGAACACCATGTAGAATTTTTTAATGTTAAACCTGGTGGTACGTAAAGAAACCACTCGGCTTTAGCACGTTTAAATTCAATTTATGGAATTGCGTGTAGCTTACATTTGGAGAAAGTCGCAAAATTTGGCTTACTGGTATCACCACAAGTCTGTCTGTTACAACACTACAACTGCAGAGTTGAATTTCACGAAGCTTTCTGTTGCTATGTTTTAACAAAATTTGTTCGGACATTTCAGTTACGGCTAATATGGGGCCAGACTGGACACTTCAAGAAGACAAGATTACATGCCGGCGCTCATTTCAGCCTAACTCCCTACTTATCGGCTCGGATATGGTTTCGAGGAATTTGTAACGAAAAAAAGCACTTCCATGCGCATTAATTAAGATCTTCCTGCAAGGCTGATTTTTTTCGAGTTAGTTAAGTAAATAGGAACGAAAGAGTCTGTATTGATACTCACCGTATATATTTTCTAAGTTGTTGTGTTTATACCAATCAAGGCTGCAGGAAATATTTCAGACTTTCATTCTTGTTCATTTGGGTGTCTTTTGGCACGAAATATACAGGCCTAAGTGCCTCTAATTCTCTTTTTATGAAATTTTATCAACCAGTCCGGGGAAGAAATATTGATGTCTATTTTTCTGCAATGCTGAAATATGTGTGATAAGGTTATGAAGAAATGTGCGGTAATAAATTCATTCATTTAACAGTCTGTCTTACGAGAGGTCCAAAGCCTCTTCCAAATCGAGCTGTCCACATAGTGCGATCTAGAGCTTCCTCCTTCAAATGAGAGTATCCTTTCCTTTCCTTAAGGTCATCCAGTAGCTTCCTACGTTTTCTTCCTCGTCTTCCTGTCACTTCTATACCTCCTTTTATCTTTCCTTCAGTAACCCGTTGTAGAAGGCAGTTTCTACGCAAAATGT